>OJNJ01000500.1_pt1 | contig 22653 bp, 27 predicted proteins | sample 1597491 | NCBI WGS metagenome assembly OJNJ01 (sample SAMEA2452132, study PRJEB22498) | human gut metagenome | biome: human feces; feature: human gut; material: feces | place: Australia | collected 2012 | reverse complement strand
TTGCGGTGTATTTTGCTCTCAATTCATTACCGCAATGCTCCTTACTGCTTATGGAAAGCCTTATGAAATCTCATGGACATTATTCCCGGATACCGTTTTGTTGACAGTGGTATTTTTTGTGGCAAGTTTTTTTGTGGTAGGAATTTTCAATACCCGTACCATTCAGAAAACAAAAATTATTGATATGCTTTCCGCAGAGAAAGAGAACGAACCAGAGCTAAAAAAGAGCCGCTTCATTTCTGTTGTAGTAGTCCTCTTTGAAGTATTTACCGTATGGGGATTGATTACAGGAATACAAAAGGTCTGGTTTTATTATGACACCCGCTTTGCGTTTCCGGTGCAGCTTATGTTTTGGGGAAATATTCTTTTTCCGCTGCTTACTTTGCTGTGGTCGATATTTTGCATAATTAGAAAGAAAAAAAGAGAATGTTTCATTGCCGGTTTGCTGATATGTTCTGTATTGAATGCTTTTACAGCAGCCAGCGTTGCAGCATTAACAAATAAATATTATCTGACTTTAGGTGGTGGAACGCTCAAACAATATCTGCTTTTTGTTGTGATTGACTTACTTTTCTTCATTTGTGCCTTCATTTATCTTACCAGTGGTTTGATTGTAGCATGGAAAGTAAAATCGCCGGAACATAGATACAAGGGAGAAAACCTGTTCTTTTTCGGGCAAATTATATCAAAACTAAATACAACCAGCAAAACAATGACGCTGATTTGTATAACCCTTGTCCTTGCAATCTTCATGTTTATTGCCGCCCCTATTTTGACGGGCTGGGCTTCAGGTTATTTGGATATGCGCTCTATGTATGATGTGCAGGTATATTCAAGATATAATGACGTATATGAAGAAGAAAATCTGCCGCAAGACAGTTATGAAATTATTACTGAGTTTCTGACAGAACACAAAATAGATACAGTTTATGATTGCACGTTCAATCTATATCTGCCAGAGAAAGATGATTTTCACAACAGACAGAAATATGATTTTCCGATTGTAGCAATTTCTTTGAGTGATTATAACACTATACGGGAAATGCTGGGTTACGAACAGATTTCTCTGGAGGAAGATGAATTTACAACACAATGGAAAGCAATCGCCACCGAGGAAGAGCGGGATAGCTTTTTGAAAGAACACACCAGCATTATGACAGACGCAGGAGAATTGACTCTTTCCGGGCAGTCCTATTATGAGGATCCGATTGGAGAAACAGCGTACAATTCCTATACAAATGTATTGTATGTACTTCCAGACAATATTTGTGAAAAGCTGTTGCCAGTAATAAAAAACCGATATATTACAACAACGGAAAATATCTCCTATGAAAATGCAAGGAAACTGGAAAAACTTTTTACAGAGAAGTATCCCGAGCAGGCAGAAACCGGGGCTATTTATGGCGTGCGTTTTAGCACACTGCAAATCAATAGTTCCATAGCAAATAACTTTATTTTACAGACTGCAATGATTTATGGTGCTGTCGTACTGATGGTTATATGTCTTACGGTACTTTCCCTGCAACAGCTTTTAGACGCAGGACAATATAAGTATCGTTTCTCTGTACTCCGAAAATTGGGGGTGGAAGAAAAGCATATCGGAAAACTTATCTTGCAACAATTAAGTGTTTGGTTTGGGCTTCCAATTATCACAGCAATCATTGTAGCTGCTGTTGTAATAGCTTACTTTATCCAAACCATATCAGCAGAAATTTCAGCCTATATTGGGTTTAGTACATTGATGTTACAAATAGGGGCAACAATGGGGATTTTGGCAATTTTATTGATTTGTTACTTCATAAGTACATGGATTATTTTTAGGCGTTCTGTTAATCCATAGTGAGTGCAATTTATAGCCTGCTGGTCATTACCGACACCATTCTCAACCGCGTTACCCTCAACTGGAAACGAGGCAAGCGCACCCATGTGTTCCTTGACGAGTTCCATGTGGTGTTTGAGAACGAGCAAAGCGGTGTGTTCTTCAACTCCGCATGGCGTCAGTTCCGTAAGCGCGGCGCATATCCCACCGCCATCACTCAGAACGTGGAGTACCTGTTGGACTCCGTGCAGGCCAACACCATCTCAGGGTGTGCCGTGGTTCCAGGAGCGCGGACTGTGGCAGGACAACAGCTATGAGCCGCGCCCTGGCGACATTATCTTTTTCGATTGGGATGATGGCGGCCAGGATGGTTCTTCCGACCATGTTGGTATCGTGGAGAAGGTGGAGAATGGCCGCATCTACACTATCGAGGGTAACTCCGGCGATAGCTGCCGTCAAAACAGTTACCCGGTTGGTTACTATGAAATCTATGGGTACGGAACCCCGGCGCATTAACTGACCAAAAGAAAAACCCAGCCGTTTCTGGCTGGGTACATAAAAGGTTCACAAAAAACAAGTTGAAAGACTTCGTTTATCCGGATATAATAATATCATAGATGTTTCAACGGAATAAGAAAACCGTGGAGGAAACAATGGATATTATGTCGGTAAAAGAAGCGTCTGAGCGGTGGAATATATCAGAACGCTGGATTCAGAAGCTCTGTGAAGAAGGGCGGATCGAAGGCGTGCAGAGATTTGGCCGGTTCTGGATGATTCCCAAGGAGGCGCAAAAGCCTGCTGATTTAAGAAAAAACAGAAAAGGAAGGAGTGATATTTCCCATGTATAACCCTCAATTGGAAACCTTCCTGTGTGTAGCGGAATGCGGTAGCTTCAACAAAGCTGCGGAGAAATTGTTTATTTCCCCCCCGGCAGTCATCAAACAGATCAATCTGCTGGAGGAAAATCTGGATCTGCAGCTTTTTGTGCGCACCCATCGTGGCCTTCAGCTGACGGAGGCTGGTAAATCTTTGGCACAGGACGCAAAATACATCATCCAATATTGCAAAGATTCGGTGACCAGGGCAAAAAATGTCATGAAAAAGAGCGAAGACATCATCCGTATCGGTACATCATCCATGACACCAGCTCAGGTTTTGGTGGATCTGTGGCCAAAACTGCAGGAGGAGTGTCCAGGAGTTAAATTCCAACTGGTGCCATTCGACAATACACCTGAGAACGCCCGGGAGATTCTGGCCAATTTGGGACAGAACATTGATGTAATAGCGGGTATCTTTGATGAAACAATGTTGAACCTGCGCCGCTGTGCCGGGTTGGAAATTTCAAAGGAACCTATCTGCGCGGCGGTGTCCATTCATCACCGGCTGGCGGGAAAAGACAGGCTCACCGTTCAGGATCTGTATGGCGAAAAATTCATGATGATGCGTCGGGAATGGAGCCACTATGTAGATTTGCTACGAGATGATCTTTGGAAAAACCATCCGAAGATCCAAATTGTGGATTTTGACTTTTACGATGTGAATGCCTTTAACCAGTGCGAAAACAACGATTGTGTGCTGATGGCGGTGCCCAAGTGGCAGTACGTCCATCCGCTTTTGAAAATCTTACCCGTGGATTGGAGTTACACAATTCCCTATGGCCTGCTCCATTCACCAGATCCTTCCCCTGTAGTCAAGCAGTTTCTAAGGGCGGTGCAAAAAGAAACTGGACGGGACAAGTGATAACCAAAAGGTAAATACTACATAACGAAACGAGACTTCTGTGGAAGTCTCGTTTTTTTTATAATGAAATCAGAAAAGGAAGAGAGGCAGGTGACAAAATGAAGGTGCAAGGAATTCTGGTAGCTACGGTTTGTCTGTTGCTGTGCTTCACAGGATGTGCGGTTCCTGGACAAACAGAGACAACTTCTTCCGGTGAATCTCACTCGGCAGAGAGCACCGCATCTTTGGATGATGCAGATTTTCAGCAGGAATCAGCCGGCTTTGCGCCTAAGGATCAAATGACAGAGCCATTTACTGGAAGTTGATACGAAAGGATACTCTCTCTGGGGCGGTTCAGCCGGAGCCCGTATGGCAGCGTGGCTTGGGTCCTATGGCCCGGCGGCATTTGGAGGGGATGATCTTCCACAGCCGAGTGCAGTAATTATGCAGTACACGGGCCACAGTGATTATACGGAAAACGATCCACCAACTTTCGCCTGTGTGGGAGAAGGCGATGGCATTGCAAACTGGCGAATCATGGAACGTCGCCTAACCGCCATGAGTACCCTTGGTATTCCAACGGAGTTTCATCATTATCCAGGACTGCCCCACGGATTCGGATTGGGAACCGGTACTGTGGCGGAAGGATGGCTTGATGAGGCTGTTGCTTTTTGGAAAGCTCAAATGTAACCGATGATTCATGAAATTTTAAGAAAGGAAGTATGGATATGAACAACTTTATTTTTCAAAACAGCACGAAGGTCTATTTCGGCAAGGGCTGTGTGAAGGAATATCTGACCTGTCTGACAAAAAATGCGCAGACCATCCTGCTGGCCTATGGCGGCGGCAGCATCAAGCGCAATGGTGTCTACGATGAAATCACAGGCATTCTGAAAGGCGCTGGAAAGACCATCGTGGAGTTCTCCGGCATTATGTCCAACCCCACCTACGACAAAGTGCAGGAGGGTGCGAGGCTGGCACGGGACAATCAAGCGGATATGATTCTGGCCGTAGGCGGAGGCAGCACCATGGACTGCTGCAAAGCTGTCTCTCTGGCTGCCCGGTATGACGGGGACATCTGGGAGGATTTCTGGGCTCACCCCGGCGTCATCGACTTTGATCCGTTGCCTCTGGGTGTAGTAGTTACTGTGGCTGGTACTGGCAGCGAGTGCAACGGCGGCGCGGTAATCACCAATGAAGAGAGAAAGATAAAAACAGGGCGGGATTATCCAGCTCTCAATCCCCGATTTGCTCTGATGGACCCCACCTATACCTTTTCTGTACCCAAAAAACAGATGGCATCTGGTAGCTTTGACATCCTCAGCCACATCATGGAGACCTATTTCAGCCAGCCCAATGAGGACAATGTTTCCGATGACATCATGGAGGCACTGATGCGTAGTGTGATCCGAAATCTGCGTGTTGCCATGGACAGCCCGGAGGATTACACGGCTCGGTCCAATCTGATGTGGGATTCCACCATGGCGGAAAACCGACTCATCAAGATGGGAAAAAAGTGCGACTTTGAATGTCACAACATGGAGCACCAGCTGGGCGCTTATACCAACTGCAACCACGGCTGTGGTCTGGCGGTGATCCATCCGGTGTATTACCGTCATGTGTATAAGGAAGGCTTAAGCAAGTTTGTCCGTTTTGCCGAAAATGTATGGGGAATTGAGCGGGATGGAAAATCCGATGAAGCGTTGGCTCTGGCCGGTATCGATGCCCTTTCCAGCTTCATTCAAGAGATTGGCTTGCCAACTACCCTCAAGGAGCTGGGCGCACAAAAGGAGCAACTAAAAGAAATCGCTGATTCCTGTGGTATTTCTCAGGGCAGCTATAAGCCTATGACCCATGAAGAGATTCTGGAAATTTTCCATGAATGCTATGAATAAGAGCCCCGATTAATACAGGAAAGGAAGGATCCTTATGAAAAAACTGACTGCAATTTTCTTGTGCTTTGCAATGGCGTTGAGCCTCGCTGCCTGTGGAAACACCACATCTTCCACAAATGAATCCAGTACGCCGGAATCTTCCGTTCCCCCTGCATCCAGTGAAGCAAGCGACACATCGTCCACCGCCGCCAGTCAGGAACCGGCTTCCCAGGAGGAAACCGAAGTGGAGGCTGGTAACACATTGGTAGTCTACTTCTCTGCTACTGGCAATACCGAACAGGCAGCTACTTACATTGCAGATATTACCGGCGGCGACCTGTTTGAACTGGAACCTGCTGATCCTTATACGGACGAAGATTTGAACTACAACAATAAGGACAGCCGGGTTTCTCAGGAATATGCGGATGAGTCTTTGCGGGATGTGGAACTGGTGAGCGACACGGTGGAGAACTGGGACAGCTATGATACTGTGTTTATCGGTTATCCCATCTGGTGGGGAATTGCTGCATGGCCGGTAGATACGTTTGTGGAAGCGAATGACTTTACCGGCAAAACAGTGATTCCATTTGCCACTTCGGCAAGCTCCGGTTTGGGTGAAAGCGGACAACTGCTGGCAGAACTGGCCGGAACCGGAGACTGGCAGGAAGGAATGCGTTTCCGTTCCAGCGTTAGTGAGGGCGATGTGCAGGAATGGCTGGATAGCCTGAGCCTGTCATAACAATCAGAAAGGAGGACCCCCATGAAGCGTATTTTTTCCTTTTTTCTTGCAGGAATACTTCTTTTAAGCTTTTCCGCTTGCAGCAGCGAGACTTCGGGGTCCGACCAGGTTTCAAGTACAGAATCTTCCACAGTCCAGCCCACGGAAACAGATTCGGATGCAACACAGTCCTCTTCCAATACCATGGAGCAGGAAACGGTCAGTCCCAACTCAGATAGCAATATTCTGATCGCCTATTTCACTATGCCGGAAGATGTAGATGATAACTAACAACACGGGTTGCCTCATGACTATCCGTATAGCAGCGGGTTCTTCCGCTTTCGGGGAGAGCCTGCTCTTTTCTGAAAATCTCAAGGAAATATACCGGAATCCGAAGAAGTTAAAACCTTTGACTTATCACTCCATAACCAATGGAGACTTCTGTTTTTTTTCGCAATGGATTACAATAGAATCACAAAGGAGAGAAAGATGATGCAGATGAGAACACTTGGCACTGATTTGAACGTATCTGCTGTAGGCCTGGGGTGCATGGGCTTTTCTCATGCCTACGGTGCGCCTACGGAGGAAGCAGAGGCTGTCCGTCTAATCCGTCGCGCCTTTGACTTGGGCTATACTTTTTTTGATACCGCTGAGGTGTACGGTACCGCCGACGACCCCCATGTAAATGAAACGCTGGTGGGCAAGGCACTGGCAGATGTAAAGAATCATACGGTAATCGCCACGAAATTTGGCCTGCGGTTTGACCAGGAGAGCGGAAAGGTTCCATTGCCTCTGGTGGCGGATTCCCGCCCGGAGACCATCCGCAAATCTGTGGAAGGATCTTTGAAACGGCTCGGAACCGATCACATTGACCTGTATTTCCAGCACAGAATCGACCCCAACGTAGAACCGGAAACTGTGGCGGAGGTGATGGCTGATCTGATCCAGGAAGGCAAAATTACTCACTGGGGCATCTCGGAGGCAAATGAAGACTACCTGCGGAGGACTCATGCCGTGTGCCCGGTGACGGCGGTACAGAACCGATACTCTATGATGGCACGGCATTATGAACCGTTATTCCCCATTTTGGAAGAATTGGACGTGGGCCTGGTGGCTTTTTCCCCTATGGCCAATGGTTTCCTCACCGGGCAATATGACAAGGGGCAGCGCTTTGATGCCGCCACCGACTACCGTGCTGCTATGCCCCAGTTCACTGACAAAGCTGTGGACCAAAATGCCGCACTTTTGAAACTGCTCGCAGATATGGCTGCGGAAAAAGGAGCAACCTCGGCCCAGATCTCCATGGCCTGGATGTTGTGTAAGCACCCGTGGATTGTACCCATCCCTGGCACTCGCAAGGAAGATCGCATAAAAGAAAATGCTGGGGCCGCATCTGTTTTTCTGACGCCCAGTGAGGTGCGCGCTCTGGACGACGCACTGGATCATATGGATATGTCTGCGGTATTCGGTGGAACGCCTTTAAAATAAACGGAAGGAGTATGCTCATGAACGAAACGCTACTTGATATATCTCGGCAGTTTTGGGAAGCTATGGAACACGCCGACGAAGTGGGGATGCGAGCCTGTGCTCATCCTGACTGCAACTTTGTCCATATTGGCATCACCTGCAAACTGGACAAGGAAATCGAATTTTACACCAGTGGGGCCTTTCAACCTACGAATATTACCTTCCACAGTCAGAAGGCTGAGTTGTTTGGAGATACCGGAGTGGTGCTTACTGACTGCGATTACAGCCTACTGCTGGACGGGAAGGAAACCACTCACCACTTTATGGTGACGGAAGTGTACACCCAGGATGAAAAACGGTGGAAGTTGGTCACTTTTTCCTTTACGGCATTGGTGTATTGAACCGCCAGCCACAAATTTTGGTAAACACTGTTTGTATCGGTACAAATAAGCAATCACTTTTTAGGAGGATTTATTTATGGAATACGCAACTTTGAACAACGGAATCAAAATGCCCATGGCAGGCATTGGCACCTTTTTGCTTACCCCGGATGAAGCGGAGACATCCGTCCTCTCCGCTCTTCAGTGCGGATACCGCCTGATTGACACGGCCAATGCCTATGTGAACGAAAAAGCCGTTGGCCGGGCTATGAGGAAATCTGGGATTCCGAGAGATGAGATTTTTCTGGAAACCAAACTGTGGCCCAGTTTTTATGAGCAGGAAGATGCGGTAGAAAAAACGCTCCAGCGCCTGGGAACCGACTACATTGACCTGCTGCTGATCCACCAGCCCGCAGGCAACTATGTCGCAGGTTACCGGCTTATGGAGAAAGCCTACAAAGAGGGCAAGGTGCGCGCCATTGGCCTTTCCAACTTTACCCCGGAGCAGGTGCAGGAGATTCTGGACATCTGCGAGGTAAAGCCTGCCGTGCTCCAAACAGAGGTGCACCCCTACTCGCAGGAGAAAGAACTGAAGGCATTTCTGGATAAAGAAGGCATCGTCATCCAGGCATGGTATCCTCTGGGGCATGGAGACAAGGCGCTGATCCAGGAACCGTTGTTCACGGAATTTGGCAAAAAGTATGGCAAGAGCAATGCCCAGATCATCCTGCGCTGGCACATTCAGGCCGGCAATATCGTGATCCCTGGCTCCAAGAACCCGGCCCATATCAAAGACAATTTCAACCTGTTTGACTTTGCGTTGACAGATGATGAAATGGCTAAAATCACTGCTTTGGACAAGCAGAAGCGATATTACACCAGTACACCGGAAATGCTGAAGAAGTATGCGGAAATGGTTCCGCCTGTAGACGAGCAGAAATAAGGAGGGATTCGCAATGCGTAAGAATTTTGGAACAAAATCCTGGTTTTATCCGCTGCCGGTGCTTGTGATCGGCACCTATGATGAAAACGGCAATCCTGATGCCATGAATGCCGCATGGGGCGGCCTGTACGATGCAGACAAGGTAGTACTGTGTCTGAGCGCTGATCATAAGACCACCAAGAATATCCAGGCAAAGGGAGCGTTTACCGTCAGTTTTGCTGACGCTGCCCATGCGGTTTCTGCGGACTATGTTGGCATGGTGTCCGCAAATAATGAGCCGAAAAAGATGGAGAAGTCTGGCTTCCATTGCACCAAGAGCGAATCGGTGGATGCGCCCCTCATCGATGAGCTGCCGGTAGCTCTGGAGTGCAAACTCCTGAAAGTGAGCGAGGACGGCAACATCATCGGTCAGATTGTGAATGTGAGCATTGACGAAAGCGTATTGGACAGCGATGGGAAGCTGGATATGAGCAAATTCCAGCCCATCTCTTTTGAGCCAGCCAACAATGGGTACCATGTGCTGGGTGAGCGTGTGGGCAATGCGTTCAGCGATGGCGGCAAGTTGAAATAAGGGGGCGAATGATATGAATAAGGAATTTCACAATCTGTTCCCGCAGGGCAGTCCCAACACGGTGGCCGGGCAGTATTTCAGCGGGGCCAGTTATCTGTGCCCCCTGAGTGATATGGGCGTGTCTGTTTCCAACGTGACCTTTGAGCCCAGTTGCCGGAACAACTGGCACATCCACCATAACGGCGGTCAGATCCTTCTTTGTACGGCGGGTCGGGGTTATTATCAGGAGTGGGGCAAATCCGCTCAGGAATTGAACCTTGGAAATGTGGTTAACATTCCGCCCGAGGTAAAGCACTGGCATGGGGCGGCTCCTGACAGTTGGTTTGCCCATATAGCGATTTCCGTTCCAGGTTCCAAAGCCGAGTGGCTGGAGCCGGTAGATGAAGCAGAATATACTAAATTAAAATAAATCCGATAGAAAGGATGGGATTATCATGGATAAAGTAACAGCAGGCAGAGATGCCATGAGCAAATTTGCCCCTAAATTTGCGGAATTAAACGATGATGTCCTCTTTGGAGAGGTTTGGTCGCGAGAGGATAAGCTCTCGCCCCGTGACCGTAGCCTGATTACCGTCTCCGCCTTGATGGCCAGCGGAATTCTGGATACATCCCTTCTTCATCATATTGAGCGGGCCAAGGCCAACGGTGTAACCGCCACCGAGATGAGCGAGGCATTGACCCAGCTTGCTTTCTATGCTGGCTGGCCCAAGGCGTGGGCGGCTCTGCGGATGGCAAAAGATGTCTATGGAGAGGAATAAGATGGAACACCCTTTTGTTGTGTGCCATATGCTCACTTCTCTGGACGGAAAGATTGACGGTACGTTTTTCGGTGTGCCTGAAACAGTTCCGGCGATAAAAGCCTATGGGGAACTGCGAAGTTTTTACGGATGTCAGGCCACCTTATACGGCACAACTACCATGCTGGGGGGATATGCCGAGGGAAAGGTGGGGCAGCTACCCACTGTGATGTCCACTCCGCCCCGAGCGGATTGGGTAAACCCGACAGGCAAGGCCATGGGCAATTTCATTGTTGCAGTGGACCCACAGGGTCAGCTGGCCTATTCCGGATTGTCCATCGAAAAAAAGGGCCGCCCCGCCGCCCATGTGATCGAGGTGCTGACGGAGCAGGTGGCTCCAGAATACCTGTCTTATTTACAGAATCAAGGGGTTTCCTATCTGTTTGCCGGCGAGAAACGACTGAACTGCACGCTGCTTTTGGAGAAACTGCATCGACTATTTGGCATCAACAAACTGATGCTGGCGGGCGGCGGGATCGTCAATGGATCGTTTTTGGCTGAAAATTTGGTGGACGAGTTGAGTCTAGTCATTGCCCCGGTAGCCGACGGCGGCAACGGTGTCAGTTCCTTTACCCAAGTTGATTTTCTGCCATCCTGGCCACCGACTGCATTTCATCTTAAAGAGGTGCAGACAGTTGTACCGAATGTGTTATGGGTGCGCTACACCCGGCCATAAACGGGCATATTCGTCTAATCAATAGAATGATTTTACAGGTACCTTGTGTTCGTATTAGTGGAAAGCTAAAGGTTAATACTTTATAACGAATCGAGACTTCTGTAACCTTACAGAAACCTTTACAATAGAATCAGAAACAAAAGATTATCCAGGCAATGCCTGGAGAGGTGTTGTGAAACCACAGAAAGGAAGTTATCTATGATGGAATATGTATTATTGAATAACAACGTTAAAATGCCAAAACTGGGATACGGCGTTTTCCAAGTCTCGAACGAAGAATGCGAGCGCTGTGTACTGGATGCAATCTCAGTGGGGTATCGCGCGATTGATACCGCTCAGTCCTACGGAAACGAGGAAGCGGTAGGCAATGCTATCCAGAAATGTGGCGTACCCAGAGAGGAATTGTTCCTCACCAGCAAGATCTGGATGTCCAACGCCAGTTATGAAAAGGCAAAGGCATCCATCGACAAATCCCTGCACAAGCTGAAAACCGACTACCTTGACCTGATGCTGATCCATCAGCCCTTTGGAGATTATTACGGCGCATACCGAGCCATGGAGGAAGCATACAAAGAGGGAAAGCTGCGGGCTATTGGCGTGTCCAACTTCTACCCGGACCGACTGATCGATCTGTGTCAGTTCGCAGAAATTGCACCCATGGTCAATCAGGTGGAAACCCATGTGTTTCAGCAACAGCGAACTGCGCACGAATACATGAAAAAGTACGGTGTGCAGCACGAGGCATGGGGCCCCTTTGCCGAAGGGAAGAAAAACTGTTTTACCAACCCTGTACTAGTTGAAATTGGCGAAAAGTACGGAAAAACGGCTGCACAGACTGCCCTGCGGTTTCTGATCCAGTCCGATGTAGTCGTGATCCCAAAATCCACTCACAAAGAGCGGATGGAACAGAACCTGGATGTATTTGACTTCTCCCTGAGTGAAGCAGATATGGAGGCCATCCGCACTCTGGATGAAGGAAAGAGTCTGTTCTTTGACCATTACGATCCTTCTACAGTGGAAATGCTCACCAATATGGGCAAAACGCGAATCGTATAAAGGGGGAAAGCCCAATGAGCAGGATACTGGTTGTTTACTACTCTGTCTCCAATGGGAATACCAGAGAAATCGCACACCAGATGGCGGAGTACATAAAGGCAGATTTGGCTGAAATTTAGACAGTACCGGATGTACGGCTTTCCCTTCAGCTGAAGTGCATCTGGAAGAAACAGTATCCTCTGAGCCATCGGAAACAATAAAACCGGAGACTGATGCAGCCAGTGCCATCTCCTCTGGCGAGGAAAAATCGTCCATGAAAACAGGGATTATTGCAGAACAGATTCTGGAGGGCGGAACGGGGACGATCCATTACAGCTATTATCTTCCGGTTCGAACCTGGACTGGGATGGGCTCCTATACTGGACGCAGCTTCAGGAGGATATGATCGTTGTGCCTGCTCAGCTGACGGATTGGCATGATACGTCGGCTCGGCAGGCCATTGAGCTGACGGAATATTTCCTTGCTAACTTTTCTCCACGGAGCATCTCAGTGGGATGGGGACTATGCGCCCATTGCGGAAAATGGCACGGCTGTCTATATTTTTATGGCAGAACATGATGAGTATTATGGTTCCCAGCGTGCATGGAGTGCTTACAACAGTCTCCATGATGCCTATGAGGAAGCTGGATGGAGCGAGGAGCAGATCAGCAATGTTCTTCAGATCCAGACACTAAATGACGAATGGTTCGCTCAGCGGGGCGTTACCAGCAATTATCATGGCGGCGGCAATGTGGTTTTTGGGGAATATGATGTTTTAAACTGGGTCTTGTCTCACACCAAGGAGGAGAATGAATCATGAAGGTATTGCTTGTAAATGGCAGCCCTCACCGGGAAGGCTGCACCTATACAGCACTGTGTGCGGTGTCGGAGGCACTCAATCAGAACGGGATTGATACCGATACGTTCTGGATTGGCAATAAGCCGATTTCCGGCTGTATCGCCTGTCACAAGTGCAATGACCGCAATCGCTGCGTGTTTGAGGATACGGTAAACGATTTTTTGTCATTGGCAGAGGATTATGATGGCTTTGTATTTGGAACGCCGGTCCACTGGGCAGGAGCTGCCGGTGCAATCACTTCTTTTCTGGACCGTGCTTTTTATGCCGATTTGAACGGAGGCGGCAGACGATTCTATTTGAAACCTGCAGCGGCGATTATGTCGGCTAGACGAGCCGGAACGACGGCTACATGGGATCAGCTGAACAAGTATTTTGGTCTGATGCAGATGCCTATTATTACGTCTCGTTATTGGAACATGGTGCATGGAACAACACCGCAGGAAGTAATGCAGGACCGTGAGGGCCTTGCGACTCTTCGAACACTGGGCCATAATATGGCTTATTTTCTCAAGTGCAAAGAGGTAGGCAGCAAGCTGGTGCCTCTGCCCCCGGAAGAACCGTGGGAAATGACAAATTTCATTCGATAAGGAACCAATAAAGGATAGGAGGTCAACCCCAATGCAAAGCAAAATGATTGGAAAAATCATCGTGGATCTTGGCATGACCGTCCTTGCAAAAAAGAAGTGAGCATGATATAATATGGATAAGAAAGCAAAAGTCACCGCAATGGTGTGAAAATAGATTTTGGCTGTTTCCATAAGGAGTAGATCGAGAGGCGTTATCCTCAGTGGCTGAAAATACAGATGTGAGATGCTTGCAGCAAGCTATTTGTATAAGCCGAAAGGCCGCAGAAATGCGGCTTTTCCTAAATACATGAGTTAGTCGAACCTAACTTGTCGATGTGCACGTGCTGCTTAGACAAATCTAACTATAAAAGGAGAGACAGCAATGCGAGAACACAAGAATTTCTGGGACAGAAATGCAGGTCTGTATGACTGCTTTATGCGAAAAGACAGGGCAGTATACGAGAAAATGTATGAGTTGATCCGTCTGGTCGTGAAAGACAAAACAGTGCTGGAGGTGGCTACCGGAACGGGACTGATCGCCAAGCACATCGTAAAATCAGCGGCACACATCGAGGCGACGGATGCCTCTCCGGAAATGATTACAGAGGCCAAACGGGGGAATTACTCTGCGAAGCTGCGTTTTTCCGTGCAGGATATGTTTTCTCTGCCATACGCGAGCAAATCATTCGATGTGGTAATCGTATCAAACGCACTGCACATTGTGCCTCAGCCAGAAAAATCACTGCGAGAGATCAAACGGGTGCTGAAGGATGACGGTGTGCTGATCGCGCCTACCTTTACGCACGCAGAAAACTCATTTCCCGGCAAGGTCAAAGCCTTTTTCATGAATCTGGCAGGCTTTCCTCTCCACAGCAAGTGGACGAGTGAAGAATACCTAAAATTTCTGCAACAGAATGATTGGACAGTGCGAAAAAGTGTTGTTCTAAAGGCCTCTTTTCCGCTGACCTATACGGAATGTGTGAAATCGGAGGTGTGATATGTCCTTCTTTGAAAACACCCGCAAGCCCGTAGGCTTTAGCGGGAAGATCATGGTTGCTATGATGAACTTTGGGCACAGCGCAATGGCAGCGTGGGGATTGCATTTTTTGCAGCCTGCCCCGGATGCCATGGTGCTGGACTGCGGCTGCGGCGGTGGAGCGAACATCAAAACGCTGCTGAAGCTGTGTCCCAAGGGCAAGGTGCAGGGCATCGACTATTCAGCAGTCAGTGTAGAAAAAGCGCGAAAGGTCAATGCAGGTGCCATTGCAGCAGGGCAGTGTACTGTGCAGCAGGCAAGTGTAGCAGAGTTGCCGTTTGAAGCGGAGCAGTTTGATGTAGTGACCGCATTTGAAACGGTCTATTTCTGGCCGGAACTTGCGCAGAATTTCAGAGAGGTCTATCGGGTGCTGAAGCCCGGCGGGACTTTTTTCATCTGTAACGAAGCAAACGGTGAAACAGCAAAAGACGACAAATGGACGCAAATCATTAACGGTATGACCATCTATACGGATGCTGATCTGAAAGTGTATCTGGAGCAAGCAGGCTTTGGCAGGGTTCAGAGTCACAAAAATAAAAAGGGCTGGATGTGTGTCACAGCACAGAAATGAGGTGCGATTATGTCGAAAAAGGCAACGGAATTTCAAAGAAAAGCAATGAGCTGGATGTACCGGGGCAAGGAAATCTTCAAGCCTTTGAACACCGGCTGGATCGACGAGAATGTTGCCTGCGTGCGCGAATGGGTGGCGAACATCTTCTTCTACCACAAAGGCGATACGACCATTATGGTCGATGCGGGATATAACTACGACCGCCTTGCCGAAAAAATGAGCTGGCTTGGGATTGATCCGAAGTCGATACACCATATCCTTATCACCCATCAGGACACCGACCATGTGGGTGCGGTGGAAGCAGACAGTCCGGGGCTGTTCCGGAATGCGAATCTGTACATCGGCGAGATCGAGAACCGGTATCTGATCGGAGAAGTACGCCGCAAGGTTATTTATCATCTCTATAAGCTGCCGCAAGTGACCATCTACAACGAAAAGCAGCAGCTTCACGATGGAGAGGTCTTTGATATTGACAGCGTCAGGATCGAGTGTTTTCGGGTTCCCGGTCATACATGGGGACATATGGTCTACCTCATTGACGATAAGTACCTTTTTACCGGCGACACGCTGTGGTTTGGCGCGGACGGCGGCTACAGCTTCATTTCCTCGCTGGCGGAGGACAATAAGCTGGCTGTGCAGTCACTGGCGGAGCTGGAGCGGAAACTGCGCGCACGTGGGCTGCATCCATATTTCATCACCGGTCACACGGGATGGACGGACAATTTTGCCTTTGCGTTTGCCCACAAAGACAAGCACTGTTCACCATTCAAAAAACGAGTACGAGGAGTTTGTATTTCATCAGTCGCTTTTGTTTGGTTTTTGAGGGTGCAAAGGTAGTGGTTTTTCTGAGATGAATATTGAATTAACTTAGATTTACTGAGAGCTTATAACCATTTCTGGGTATAGTTACGAGTTCTATGGTAGGGTCAATAGACAGGTATTTGCGTAGTTTTGATATTAAATTATTTATTCCTTGTTCATTTCCATTTACTTTCCCCCATAGTTCTTCTTCTATTTGCCGACGTTCAACAAGTTGTTCTTTATAAGCAACCAAAAGTTTAAGTAGTTTGTATTCTGCCTCGCTCAGTTGTTTAATCACTCTCAATTCTTTAGTGCATAGCAATTGGGTGTCTGTGTCTAATAAAAGAGAACCTATCTTTATTTGATATGGATGTGAAATCGCGTATCTTTTGATATATGCAATTAATTCATCAATTTCAAGAGGTTTTTTCAGATAAGCTACTGCACCTGCACTTAGTGCTTGGACTACCAATTGGCTATTTGTGTGTGAAGATATAAATAATATAGGAGTATTAGGGGCTATTGCCTTCAATTCCGGGACAGCCTCAATGCCATTTTTATTTCCGATTTCTACATCGAGTACGATCATGTCTGGATGTGTTTCTACGATACAAGCCTTTGCTCCGTTTAATGAAGTTTGATAAAGAACTTCATAACCTTCTTCCTGCATAATCCTGGTACATATATGTCCAAGTGCGATATCGTCATCAATAAAAAAAATTTTGAGTTTTTTCCCCATCTTTTTGTCTTATTTTGAAATATAAAAAGTAAACGTACTTCCTTCATTTTCTCGACTTCTTAGTCGTATTTTTCCACCGTGTGCCTGAATTATATATTTAACGTATGATAATCCTATACCATATCCTTTCTGGATTTGCGATGTTTCTCGGGGAACCTGATAGTACTGACTAAATATCTTCTTTTGGTATTTATGAGCGATTCCCCAGCCATTGTCTTTCACTTCTATTTGTATGCCTTGACTAATTTCAACTATTTTTATTTGTATTTTCACTCCATCATTAGAGTACTTTAGAGCATTTTCTATTAGGTTCTTTATGGCATTCTCTATGTAGAGTTGATCGGCTAAACACTCTATGTTTGGTGACTCGTTCACTATTTCAATACTATGTGGTTTTGAACTTAAGTCTACACAGATATTTCCGATGGCTGTTTTAATTACTTCTTCTATGTTTATTTTTGTCCTTTGTAAAATGATGTGCTGTGTTGTACCTCTGGCACAGATTAATATGGACTCAATTTGTGTTGTTAAGTGTTTGGCTCGTTTGATAACTTCGTTCATTAGTTGTTTCTTTTTGTAGTCTGATTCATTTTTTTTGAGCCAACAAGTTAGAGTTATAAGTGCATTTAATGGTGATTTTAGATCGTGGACTATTCCATTTACACTTGCTTCGCGATTTTTTAATATTTCGTTCTTTTTGCGAATGACGGTTAGCTGAAAAATAAGACATCCTAATACTATAGCAACAATCAATGTGGATGCTATTAGAGAATAGAGCATTTGAGATAAGATCATGTCATTGGGAAGTCCTGATTCTATTTGTATGTAGAGGAGTCCTTTGGTGCCAATTGGTTTTTGGTTTATAATGATTTGAAAATGAGATTGTAGATGAGCATTTCCAACAGAATCTATTATTTGTTTTTCTTTATTACGTAGAGTAATATAGTGATTAATGTTTAGGTCGTAGAGTTCATCTTGAAAAAGACTATCAATGATTGATAGAATCGGAGGTTTTTGAATCGCTAGTAATCCATCTTGTTTAATTTGTGTAAGGAGTTCAGAGACGTTTCGCGCTACTCCATTTTGCTCTAAATGCACTAAATCAATGGTGTCTCCTTTATATCCAGCTCGTTCTTCTTCGGACATATATTCAACAGATTTTATAAAGATTGTAGAGTGCTTTGATTGTTCTATATGCATGGATCGAAGGCCTACTTCCTTTTCGATAGCGTTAAAAAATGCTTTATTTATTTTTTCCGTATATTGATTCTCATATTTCTGATACATACTGTTTATCCAAAAAACTTGAAGAAGGATCAAGGCTATAGAAGATAAGATGGTAAGCAGTAGTTCTTTTTTCATGATTTTTTTGTTTGAGGTGTGACAAAGATATAAATAGATATTTAATTGATGAAAGAAATGGTTTCTAATAATTTATATAATTAAAAAATATAGTTTTGAGTATATAGATATTAGGTGTTTGTTATAAAGAATTAAAGGATATTGCACTATGTTTGCAACATACCCAAATTATAATAAGATGGAAAAAATATTAGAGAAATTGTCACCGGAAGGTATGACAATTTGTCCAACGGAAAGTTGTGATCCTTATTTTGTTGGTTGTGGCATTGATGAACATCAAGGATGCAATTCGGATTCTTTTTGTTTAGGAGATGACTTTGATCATTGTATGGCAATGACATAATCGGGTATCTATATTATTAAAGTGTATAAAAGATAATTTCTATATTCCTCTTGTGCATCTTTGCTGACAGGCATTTATTATTTATATATGTATGTCCCCTCAGCTTGAATATATGTTGCTAAATATAGGTAGTTAACCTTGGATCATTGCATTGGAACCTATAAATGTTATGGTTCAAGGTTGATTTTTATTTAATATTTGTTATATGAGAAGTCTGTTTTTAATATTCTTTTTTTGCTATGTAACTGGGAAAGCCCAGGACAGAGCGTGTGTCGTGAGTGAAAAGGATAGCATTCCTCTTTCAAATGTATATATCTGTTTGAAAGATAGGAGAGTCATAGCTATCAGTGATGAAAAGGGGGTGTTCTCATTAGAGAAATATGATTCGTTGTCATTGAATGATACTTTATATTTTTCTCATATTAATTATTTGCACAAGAAATTGTCTTATGGTGATTTAATTAAAAATAGATGTACCGTTTTTTTGATAGAGAATAATCGGGTTTTGGAAGAAGTATCTATTTTTAGCAATAGGCATTTAAATCGCTTTTTGCATTATGAAATATTGTCTCCATTGAAAAGAGGAGTCTATTCGTTTGCTTCGGTCTTGGTAGATGGGCAGATTTATATTGTAGGAGGGAGTACATCGTGCGGCCCCTTTCAGAGTAATATACGTTCTACTTTATTTTGGGAAAAATATAGTAACATGATGTATAGATATGATATCAAGCAAGATAAGTGGGAGACGATCAGGCATAAGTTTAGAGAAAGGGCATATCATACGGCGGGTTATTATGATGGAAAAATTTTTATTTTAGGGGGAAAGAGATTATCTGAAACCAGAATTGTTGATTATCTGGATAATGCAATAGAAATATATGATATTAAGCGTGATACCGTCTGGACAGATTATACTAATCCGCATCAAGCGACTTTATTGGGATCCGTTGTGTATAAAGACAATATGATTGTTTTAGGCGGTGTTAAAAAGGTTTTGCAAAATAATGAAGGAGTCTATTCGGATGAAATGCATTTATGGAATTTAAAATCCGGCTACTGGTATGAGTTGGGAAAAATGCCGATTAGGCAAGCTCCTGAAACAATTCTGGTTGATCATTGTATTTATTTAATCGGAAATCGTAACGGTGGCGGCTGGAGTATTGAATGTTATAACTTATTGACAGGCGCATGGACCAATGCCGGACATTTGTTATATCGGCTTGGCTGGCCCAGTTTAGCTTATCATAATGATATAATTTATATTTTTGAACAAGGTGTTGTACAGACGTTTAATATAAAAAGCAGGCAAGTTCGTTCGTATATGATAGATCTGAAATTGAAATCTCCAGCTTTGTATTACTTTGATGGGAAATTATATATTTTGGGCGGATTTTATATGGGAGATCCTTCGCGCAATGTATATAGTGTTGATCTGAAGGAATTTGATAAAACAGAAGTCGATTATTATTATAACAATGTAAGATGAAAAATATTTAATTGCAGCCCGGTTCTTATACCATTTCTTTATGATGGGAATACTTTTTCTATAAGATTATTTATTAGCAACTGATATATCACAAGGAATTGTATAAATATAGTCGTCAGTCAAAGCAGGATAGTAAGAAAATTAACTTCTTCTTTTGTTCTCAGCGGAATAAGAGATATGCCATCAGATAGGTCATTTTGTTAGCTTCGTTTTGCTGATATATGCGGGATTGGAAGTACTTTGTTATAGGATTGACCCTCTTTCTATCCGCATGACATTCAGGATAGGAAAAAAGTCTTAACTTTGTGCCGTTCAGGTTGATCGGGACGAATAACATACAATAAAAAAGACTCTTTATGTACAGCATACTAATCATTGAAGACGAACAGCGGGTGGCCGATTTGCTTCGCGCCGGTTTGGAAGAGAACGGTTACAACTGTCTGGTAGCTTACGATGGAGCTATGGGGCTGAGAATGTTCCGGGCAAATACGTTCGACCTTGTCATTTCGGACATTGTGCTCCCCAAGATGGACGGATTTGAATTGTGCAAAGAGATTCGGGCTGCTAACCCTGCCATTCCTATCCTGATGCTCACCGCATTGGGCAGTACGGACGACAAACTGGATGGGTTTGATGCCGGAGCGGATGATTACATGGTGAAACCCTTCGACTTCAGGGAGCTGTATGCCCGTATCCGGGTTCTTCTGAAACGAAAACTTGTAGTAGTGACTGATGTGGAGGAAGAGTTAAATTATGCAGACTTATCCGTAAACCTGTTGGACAAGAGCGTAAAGAGGGCGGGACGGGACATTAAGCTCTCTCCCAAAGAATACAACCTGCTGGTATATATGATCGAGAATGCAGAGAAAGTTGTCAGCCGGATGGATATAGCCGACAAAGTGTGGAACACGCACTTCGACACGGGTACGAACTTCATTGATGTCTATATCAACTATCTCCGTAAGAAAATAGACCGTGACTTCGATACTAAACTCATACACACAAAGACAGGCATGGGATTTATTCTCACCGATAAGTTATGAAAATAAGAAGTATCCTTACCATTAAATATGCAGGTATCACGGCCACTATCTTTCTCGTGTTTATGGCCACTATCTATTGTGTGAACGAACATCTGCGCAGTGATTCTTTTTATCGTAGCCTGCGAAGCGAAGCTATCACTAAAGCCCATCTGTTTCTTAACAATCAGGTTGATGTAGAAACCATGCAGTCGATATATCTCAATAATCGTCAGTTCATTGATGAGGTGGAAGTAGCTGTATACACTCCCGACTTCCGGATACTCTACCACGATGCGTTGCACAACGATATCATTAAGGAGACTCCCGGAATGATCGATGAGATTGTCCGGAAAAAGGAGATCGACTTCCGTACAGGCGACTATCAGGGGATAGGGATTTTATATGAGTTCGGGGGTAAAAATTATGTGGTGACAGCTGCCGCTTACGACCGTTACGGACATATTAATCAGGTCATAATGACGCGGCTGCTTCTCCTTTTATCTATCGGCGGACTGAGTGTGCTCGTCATTGTGGGTTATATGCTTGCCAAAAGTTCACTTGCCCCTATCCGTAGCATCGTACGTAAAGCCGAGGGTATCACCGTCACTCAAATCGACGAACGGTTGCCTGTCAAGAACGAGCATGATGAACTGGGAGAACTCGCCCTTGCCTTCAATGCACTGCTGGACAGGGTGGAAAAGACTTTCAATGATCAGCGGATGTTTGTGAGCAATGTATCACACGAACTTCGTACACCTATGGCGGCACTGTCGGCAGAACTTGACTTGGCGCTGCAAAAGGAACGTACTGTCACACAATATCAAAATTCAATACACAATGCGTTACAAGATTCCCAGCGCGTCATTGAACTGATAGATGGCTTGTTGAACCTTGCCAAAGCGGATTATTATCCCGAGCAAATCAAGAAAGAGGAAATCCGGCTGGATGAATTGCTGTTGGATGCCAATGAGCTTGTGCTCAAAGCCCATCCGGATTATCACATAGAGCTGATTTTCGAGCAGGAGGCAGATGATGACCGTGTGTTGACTGTGATCGGGAATCCGTATCTGCTTACCACTGCTTTTGTGAACCTGATAGAGAATAACTGCAAGTATTCTGATAACCGGACGTCGTTTATCCAGATCTCATTCTGTGATCAGTGGACCATCGTAAGTTTATCCGACAACGGTGCCGGGATGTCCGAAACGGATAAGGAGAACTTGTTCAAGCTCTTCTACCGCGGAGAGAATAAAAACCAGGCTCAGGGACATGGTATCGGAATGACGCTTACAAAGAAGATACTCACCCTCCATAAGAGTGAGATCTCGGTGTATTCACACCAAGGAGAGGGCACTACCTTTGTGATAAGGTTTCATCATTTATAATTCCGGTAAGATTGTAGAATCGATCTCTTCCGATCCGGCAAATTCTAATACTTTTCTAATACTGCTCTAATTTGTTTCTAACTACCTTCTCATAAGGTGGTTTGTACCTTTGTGGCGTTAAAAACGAACCGAGTGTCTACTTATTAAAGCGCAAAGATTATGATTTGGAGAAAGAAAGAAAAAAAGAAAGCGCAGTATCAATTTAATTCCGAACGGGTATTCCTGGTTGCCACGCAACCTGCTAAGACTGCATATTCTTATTTCCAGACTTCGAGTGTGGGACTGAGTGAAGAAGAGATCGGGCAACGACAATCCGCCTATGGTAAAAATGAAATCTCACGAGAGCAAAAGAAGAATCCACTCGTACTTTTCATCCGTACGTTCATCAATCCGTTTATCGGTGTGTTGACGGCGCTGGCTGTCATCTCTCTGGTCATCGATGTAGTAATGGCCCGTCCTGAAGACCGTGAGTGGACAGCTGTTC
>OJNJ01000487.1_pt1 | contig 22964 bp, 25 predicted proteins | sample 1597491 | NCBI WGS metagenome assembly OJNJ01 (sample SAMEA2452132, study PRJEB22498) | human gut metagenome | biome: human feces; feature: human gut; material: feces | place: Australia | collected 2012 | reverse complement strand
GCGACTTCTACCACCTCAAATACAAAGAGGTAAACAGATGCCAACACAAACGTGCTCTCGCTTTAACTGCCCGTAAATTTCTGCGTTTAGTCTTTCGACTGCTGAAAGACAATCGCTTATACTGTTCGGCAAAGTAGATTCGGTCCGCTTGCCGACGAGCAAAGCCCTGCTCATTTTTTAAAAATTTGGTTGACAGGGTTTTGGTGGGTGTTTTTTGCCTTTATGAGATATATGCAAAAATATATGCCTTTTTAATCTTTTATCTCTTGACATATCACCGCTGGACTGACATTTCGATATTTTAATAAAATATCATTTTTGCCCGATGTTCCCATATGTCAACTATATTATACCAAAAACCACTGTCCCATTATCTACCCTGTGGTTGATGAATTTTGTTTTTTGTAGCTAAATTAAAATAACAAGACGGTTTCATTGAACATTTCCGCCTTTTTGGGCTATAATTTTCAATGAAAATATTGATGACAAACAGCGTTATATAAATTATTCTGTATTTCAAAATCGTTTGTTTTTGCGTCTAAAACCGTAATTTTCGTTTTTATCATTGAATAATTGCATTTATAGTGGTATAATACACATATAAAAACATATATTGCGTAATTAGCAGGAGTGATTTGCATGAAGATTTTAAAAATAGCAGCCAAAGATCTGCCTTTATTTAACGGAATATGCGAAATTGATTTTTTACCTCAACAAAGAGTTAATAGTGAAAATGCAGAAAATATGAGCGAACTATTTTCTACATCATCTAACACTTTTTATAAAAGTAATGTTATTTCATTTACCGGAATCAACGCTTCCGGTAAAACTTCTGTGCTAAAATTAATAACTTTTGTTTTTGGTATGTTAAACAATACCCCGATAAACAGTATTACATGTTCAGAAGTTTTAGATGGTATAGCCGATAATAATACAGTTTCTTTCGATACTTTCTTTTTCTCTGAAACTCAAAACAACAAATCGATAAATCTTCTAAATACTGTTATTGCCAAGGAAGATAATAAGTTAAAAATTGTTTCCGAAACACTGAAATCAAAGGATGTATCCAAAATTAGGGCAAAAAAAGCCTTATATGATTTCTCAGATATAGAAACTAATTTTACTCGCGATGTTAATTCTGAATTTCTTTTAGATGATGTTAGTATTATGGTTGCCTTCAATAAAAGAAACAAAGAATCTATTAATTATACAGATATGCTCCGTTATACTAACATTAATGAATTAGATATATCTGAAGACTGTCCTGTTGAATTAATTTCTTTTTTTGATCCGAGCATAGAATATTTAAAAATAAATAAAGAAAAAAATAAATCAAATATTCATTTAAAGTTTAAGTCAAAAAACGAGATGATTTTGAATCAATTTTCTGAATTAAATCGTTATCTCTCTTCCGGTACGATAAAGGGCATCAATACATTTTTATACGCTATTCGCATATTCAATAACGGAGGATATCTAATAATAGACGAATTAGAAAACCACTTTAACAGAGAAATCGTATCAACTTTAATTCGCTTTTATATGGATAAAAAAGTTAACAAAAAAGGCGCTACCCTTATTTTTTCAACCCACTATTCTGAATTGCTTGACGAATTTGAGCGCAATGACAATATATACATTGTCAGAAATCGTCAAGGAATAACTATAGAAAACTTATCGAAAATTTTAAAAAGAAATGATATAAAAAAGAGTGAAGCATATCAAAGCGGTCTTTTGGGAGGTACACTTCCCATGTACGATGCATATATGAATTTGAAAAATGCTATTATCAGCGATAGCATTTAGGAGGAAACGATGGAATTTTCTAAATATATAGCATGTATATGTGAAGGCACTGCAGAACAAGTTATTATCAACATTTTGCTGGATAACAATAAACTTATTTTTGACAGAAAAGATTTACTCGAAGAAGATGTACTTAGAAGTCGTAGTGGTCAAAAATTTGAACAGCAATATCTGAGAAAAGGTTTTGAGGACAAAATAACGGTATTAAGAATCCTGGATTCACGAAACGAAAACTTCAAAATCAGCAGAGCCTACCAACATAAGATTGATGTAATAAATATAATTACTGCGCCTGAGATTGAAATGTTAATTATCTGTAACGAAAACAAATATGAGGATTACAAAAAATCTAAAAAGAAACCAAGTAGCTATTGTAAAGAAGATTTATCTTATAAAAATGTGAAAAGTAAAACTTTTATAACGGAATATTTTGAAGATGTTGATTCTTTAATTAATGCAATTAAAGAATATAAAAGAGTATCAAATATTCCTAATCATGAATCCTCCCTTTTTGATTTATTAAAAAAAGAATAAACAGAAAAAATAAAGCTGAGGATATGAAAATTGTCCTCAGCTTTTGGTTGTTTTAGGGGTTATTTTTCGATGATTTTTGGGGTTGATTTTGAATATTATGCATTGGCAGTTTTTTGACTGATGAAATCTTGTAAGGGTTTTCTAAAAATTTTTCTAAAAAACTTTCTGAATTTTAGAAAATAAAGAACAATATGTTAAATATTGCTCAGTGTTGTAAATTCCCGAGATTGCTGATAGTTACTGCATTTTTTGAACTTTGTGGCATTATGTGATACAAGATAATACCACTTCTGAGCCGCTTAGAAACTACGGGTTCAGGAATGAAACATGCAACAAGTCCAACCATTCCATAAGCTATACCAAGATAATTAAAATAATTGGAAATGTCACTCCATGGTAATTTGACTTTTAAAACATAGCTGTTATTGGTTCGCTTTACATTTACAGTTATCCTAAATCCATCATAGTCAGCGTAATTAATAGAATCATTCTCACAATAAGCGAACATATTGGTGCTTAAAGGAGAACCTGACATTGTATCACAATAAGCATCCGCATTCAAAAATCTTCCTACAAAAGGATCGTAATAACGGGATTGGAGATAATAAAGCTCGCTTTCCTCGTCATAAACATAACCGCGGTATCTGAACGGATTGAGTTAACTTAATATGGGATCTCCTGTGACACTCCTAATATTGCCCCAAGCGTCATAAACATAGCTTGCAACTTCTGTACCCAAAAGGTCGATCATTCTTAATACATCATTAAGGCTGTTGCTATTTTCGCTTTAAATTGTATCACAAACAAAAAGCAAATACAACATAATATCTATTGTTTTGGTACAATTTCAGTGACTTATGGGTGGGCTTACCTATGAAAGATTTTTGTATCTGTATTTCATTATGAATTTACAATTTAATGAAAAAATAAGTTCACAAGAATTTTAAAAGAAATATTCAAATATTGTCATTGCCCAATGGATCAAAAACTACTTAAAAATATTTGGGACAAGTGTAAAGATCTCAATCGTAATAAAATATTAGGGAAAAGTGATTATTTTTTAAAAAGTTGGGGTAATGAAAATTTTGAATTTGATGCGGAGGGTAAAGAAATCTATCCTAAGCGTATTTTAATATAAAAGCAAAAACAGCGCTAAAAAATACACGGGCAATAAAAAATGTAGTTTGTAAAAACAGCCGTGCAAGAGGAATGTTCCGGTTTTACGGTGCAAACAGAACAGGGTGATTTTCAGGCAGAATTGTACATAACCTCTAAAGCAGAATATGTTTAAGACGGTGTAATACTGTAAAACATGAAACATCCTCATAGATTAAAAATCAAGGACCACCCAAGAAAATAGGCGGTCCTTGATTTTAGAGAGATTTTATTTTTAAAAGGAGTTAGAAATTAGCTTATTTTATTTGTTTATACCAAAAATATATTTCGTAGTTTGTGTATAGTTTTCGTTTGCTTTTAATATTGTCGTAGGAAAAGTCTTGTGATTTACAGCATCGGGAAAGCCTTGGGTTTCAAGACAAAACGCTGGATTTTCTCCGTATGTTGCTGAATCCTTTCCCATATTGGACAAAACATCGACATAATTTGCTGTATATACATGAACACCTTTTTGAGAAGTATAGCATTTTAATGTGATTCCGCTATCAATACCCTCAGCTTCGGCCGCAAGCACAAATTCTTCATCAGAATGATTCAGCACAAACATATGATCAATACCGTTTGCAAAACAAATTTGCTCGTTTTTTCTGTCAATACCATTTCCAATTAACTTGGGTTCGGTAAAATCAAACGATGTATTCTTAACGGGAGTTATCTCCCCTGTGGGATTGAGATTTGAATTTATCGGTATGAAAAAATTTGCATTTATTTTCAGCTTGTGATTTTCTGTAACTTTACCGCTTTTATGTCCGTTAAGATTGAAATATGAATGATTGGTCAGATTACATATTGTGTCTTTGTCGGAAACTGCCGACCATTTTATCGTAAGTACATTTTCATCATCAAAGGTGTAGCGTACAAAGACCTTCATATTTCCGGGATATCCCTCATCACCGTCGGGACTGTCAAGCATAAAGAGAACTGTATTTGGAACTTTATCATCAACTACTGCAAGCCACACTTTGCGGCTAAAGCTGTTAAATCCGCCGTGCAAATGGTTACTCCCATTGTTTACAGAGAGCTGATAATCTTCTCCGTTAAGAGTAAACTTGCCGTATGCAATTCGTCCGCAGCATCTTCCGACAGTAGCGCCGAAGTATGTTCCGTCAAATTCATAACCGTCAATGTGCTCATAGCCGAGAACTACATCTCTAATACTACCGTTTTTGTCGGGAACTTTTATCGAAACGACACTTGCGCCTAAATCACATAATGTCACGCTTGCTCCGCTGTTATTTTCTATTGTATAAAGATGAGTGTTTTCACCTTTGGATGTAGGTTCAAAATTCACTACCCTTACCTTTGACATTTTAGCACTTCCTTTACTACAGCGTTTTTATAAATTTATCAAAAGCCTTTTGTCCTTTAGGAGTTCTTTTGAATACACCTGCATCCAAAAGAACATTAAGAAACACCTTTCCTATCTCATTTTGAATTATTGAATCAATATTATTTTCATTGATTTCATCATACTGCGAAACAAATTCATTTACCCATTCGGAATGTTTGCTGATTTTCGGAATTTCACTTACATCCTTGTGATTAAGAATAGCATCCTTTAAAATAGCCATTTCATCTTTTAGCCTTGAGGGCAATACTGCAAGTCCCATAACTTCAATAAGGCCGATATTTTCTTTTTTAATATGATGCAAATTCGCATGAGGATGAAATACTCCCAGAGGATGCTCTTCACTTGTAATATTATTTCTGAGAACGAGGTCAATAACAAATTTTCCATCCTTTGTAAAAGCAATCGGAGTAATAGTGTTGTGAATTTCACCGTTTGTTTCGGCAAAAATGCCAACATCTGCATCCGTGTACGCTCTCCAGCTCTTTAGAATATGAGAAGATAATGAAATAATGCTGTCCTTGTTTTTGCCTGTCAATCTTACAACTGACATAGGCCACTTTACAATTCCGCACTCTACATCATCAAAGCCGTTAACCGTAAACTTTCTTTCAACCTCTGCCCTATTAAGTGCAAAGCTGTATCTTCCGCCCTGAAAATGCTCATGTGTAAGTATTGAACCTCCTACAATCGGCAAATCGGCATTTGAACCGATTATATAATGCGGAAACTGTGAAATAAAATCAAACAGTTTTCTGAATGTGGAATCATTGATTACCATTGGTGTATGCTCACCGTTAAATACAATACAATGTTCATTGTAATAAACATACGGAGAATATTGCATAAACCAGTTATCTCCGTCAATGGTGAGCGGAATAATTCTGTGATTATCTCTTGCAGGATGATTTACTCTTCCGGCATATCCTTCATTTTCCTTACAAAGCAAACATTTCGGATATCCCGACTGTTTTTGAAGTTTTGCCGCTGCAATAGCTTTCGGATCTTTTTCAGGCTTTGAAAGATTTACCGTGATATCAATATCACCGTATTCGGTTGATGTTTTCCACTTTAAGTCTTTTTTTATACGATATCTTCTTATATAATCGGTATCGCAGCTGAATTTATAGTAGCTATCGGTTGCAAGTTTAGGAGAACAGCTATAATTCTGCCAAAATTCTCTTATTACTTCTGACGGTCGCTTAACAAGTGAAGCCATAAGTTTCACATCAAATAAGTCGCGATATGTTACTGTATTTTCGGGAATGATTCCTTTTTCGTATGCATAATCAAGAAGCCCCGACAAAATTTCTTCAAGAGTATCCTCGTTATCTGCTGTAAGGCAAGTACAACTGTCATCTGGTTCATCCATATGGAACAACGACAAAAGCCTATTTTGCGTGTAGATTATATCCTCTTTTTCAATAAGTCCTGTATTGATTCCGTATGAAACAAGTCTTAATATTAAGCCGTAAACGCTGTTCTTCATAAATACCGCCTCACTTACTATAGCCGTTGGGATGTGTTGAATGCCATTTCCACGCTGTTTTAATAATTGTTCCCAGATCATCATACTCAGGTTTCCAGCCAAGTACAGTTTTCGCCTTATCGCTTGATGCAATCAATACAGCAGGATCGCCGCTTCGTCTGCTTTCTTCAACAACCTTAATATCTTTCTGTGTAACCTCTTTTGCTTTTTCAATTACCTCACGAACAGAAAAACCTACACCGTTGCCAAGATTGAATATATCACTTTTGCCGCCCTTCATAAGATATTCAACTGCAAGAATATGAGCCTGTGCAAGGTCAGTAACATGGATATAATCACGAATACAAGTTCCGTCAGATGTGGGATAATCAGTACCAAAAATACTTATGTGGTCACGGGTACCCTGTGCCGCTTGAAGAATAATCGGAATAAGGTGGGTTTCAGGATTATGTGCCTCACCGATTTTTCCGCTGATATGTGCTCCGCATGCATTGAAATATCTGAGAGAAACATATCTTAAACCGTGTGCTTTTTCAACCCAATAGAACATTCTCTCCATGGATTTTTTTGTTTCTCCGTAGCAGTTTGTCGGATTTGTCGGATCGGTTTCAAGAATAGGAGTTCTCTCAGGCTCACCGTATGTTGCCGCTGTTGATGAAAATACAATCTTATCAATTCCGTGAGCAACCATTGACTGAAGCAAAACCTTTGTGCCGTTGAGGTTATTATCATAATATTTAAGAGGGTCAGTCATACTTTCGCCGACAAGTGAATTGGCTGCAAAATGAATTACAGCATCAATACCTTTTTCTTTATCAAAAACGCTGTCAATTTCACTTCTGTTTCTGAGATCGCCTTTATAAAATTTTGCTTTGGGATGAACCGCCTCGATATGACCTGTTTCAAGATTATCGAATACTACAACCTCATTACCGCTTTCAATAAGTCTGTAAACTGTATGCGAACCGATATATCCGGCACCGCCTAAAACAAGAATTTTCATTTTGTCCTCCTTAATAAAAACAAAACCTACATAATTACATTACTTTTATTCCGCCGTATTTTCTCACTTTGAGAACATGGCAGGAGTTTTCTCCGAAAATTTTATTTATAAATTCTTTGTAATTACTTACAAAATCATTTTTGACAAACGCCTGAATTGTACCTGCAAATCCACCGCCGTGAACACGGCACACGCCGTAATTGCGAAGAAGGCTTTCGCTGAGTGCAAGGGCTACCGAGATATTCTGATGTTGAATATCTCTTGTTGTATATACATTCTGAAGATACTTAAACGATGAATTACCGGATTTTCTGATTGCGTCAAGGAATTCAACAAACTTACCGTTTTCAAGTGACGAAACGGCATTTTTAACATTATGCTCCTCATTAAAGAAATGAATTGCACGAAGTACCGGTCTGTCGCCAACAGCCTCACGAATTTCGTCAAGGCGAATATAAAATTCGTTTGAATCACAATCTCTCAGATAATCTTCTCCGAGAAAATTTGCAACCTTTTTCATTTCCGAGGGAATCATAGCATAATCATCTGTAAGATCAACATGATCACCCTTTGTGTCAACAATACAAAGACTGTAATCATATTTTTCAAATTCGGTAGGTACTTTCTTAACAATTGGCTTTGTCGGATCTTTAAAGTCAATGTTAACCATTCCTCCGACTGAACAAGCCATTTGATCCATAAGTCCGCACGGCTTTTTGAAAAATACATTTTCAGCATACTGAGAAATTTGAGCAATCTCAACTGAATTTATTTTCATATCATTATATAAGCCGGAAATAATAGTTCCGACAACTACCTCAAAAGCTGCTGACGATGAAAGTCCTGCACCAACAAGTACATCACTTGTTGCATAAGCATTGAATCCGCCAATTTTGTATCCACGATCCCTAAGTCCGCGAAGAACACCTCTGATGAGGCTGACTGTTGTGCCTGCCTCATCATTATTTACTTCGAGGTCATTTATATTGAGAGTAATCATATCATAACCGTCAGAAACAAATCTTACAACATCATTGTTATTCTTAGCCGACACAGCAATAGTATCAAGATTAATTGATGTTGCAAGCACCATTCCATGCTGGTGATCTGTATGATTACCGCAAACCTCACTTCTGCCGGGAGCGCTGAATATTGCTACTTTATCAGGACAAAAAATTGTTTCATACTGCTCAATTGCATGAACATATCTTTTTTTCTGATAATCAATCATTGATGAATCTATATATATATCAGTGAAAAGATTATCAAATTCGCCGTTTGTAATTTTTTCAATTGCTGTTTTAGTATCAATCATTTTATTTACCTGCCTTTTCCGTAACTGTAGGAAGGAATACAGAAGGCTCTGTATTGCCGCTTTCATCAAGCTGTTGTGTCATATCAATCTTGCCTTCTCTTCTTGCACTGATTGTGTTGATAACCTTCTTCATCATACCGTCATTGAGCTTATATTTCTTTCTGTAAACAACATAAGCAATAAGCATACAAACTGCAGGAACAATGCACATAAGTGTGCTGATAGATGCTACTGTTGCAAATGACTGTTCCTGACCCGGAATATACTGTGTGCTGCCAAGTGCCGCACCGATACCGAGTGCTGTAAGAGCTGCTGTAAATTTTACAATAAGTGTCTGGAGTGAGAATACAACGCCTTCATTTCTTGTACCAAGCTTAAATTCGCCGTAATCAACAACATCTGCAAGGAATACCGTTGCACAGCCAAGCTCAAGACCTGTACCAAGTTTTACAATAACACCTGAGATTGAAGTTAGCACTACATTGTGCGGAGCGAAAATACCTACGAGCAAAAGCATTACAAGACCAAATGCCGGTAAAAGACATGCAAGAAGGAACGAAGTTTTTCTTGAGAGAAATTTTGCAACCTTAGGGAATACGATAAGACCTACAACCTCTGCGATTGATGCACTGATCATAAATGATGACATCATTCCGGCATCACCGCAAACATATTTGAAATAATATGTTGCAACACCCATAATGCACTGGATACCGATATTGTAAAGGAAGATGAGGGTTACAGCCCAACGGAGCTGATCATTTTTGCCGATGATTGAGAAAATATCTTTGAACTTAACTTTCTTTTCCGGTACTGAATCATCTCTCTTTTTAGGAAGATTGATTACTGTAATACCGATTGTAAGAATAAATACAATTGCAATTATGATTGCAAATCTGTGATAACCTGCCTGATTTGTTGTACCGCCGCTGAGAGCCTCGATAATCTGAACACCAAAGCCTGCAATAACAAGTGACTGTCCGATACTTGCAAAGATTCTCGGAAGTACCGAAACTTTTTCTCTCTCCTCAGGATTTGAAGTGAGGTTAGGAATGATTGACCAATAAGGAATATCCATAATTGTGTAAGTCATACCCCAAAGTATGTAAGCTGCTGTTGCAAATACGCAAAGTCCAACTCCATCGAGGTGGAAGTCTGTGAATAAAACAACAAATACAATTGAATTAACCAGCGTACCTATTACAAGCCATGGAATAAATTTACCCCATCTGCTGCGTGTGTTGTCAACAATCATACCCATAAACAAATCATTAAAGGCATCCCATAACTTTGCAACAAAGAACATTACGCCGATAAATACCGGGTTAACCTTGATGATGTCTGTGAAATAAATCATTGAAAATGTGGCAATCATACCATAAATCATATCTTTGCCGAGGGCACCTAAAGCAAAGGTGTATTTGATTCTACCCGGGATTTTGCCATCAAGTCTTGGTTGTGATGATGTCTGTTTCATAATTTTTCCTCCTTTTAATTTTAAATGAAACGCCGTGACAACCTGCACAAAAGATTTCGTCATTATTTAATAATAATGTTTCTTTTGTTTTTATGTTAACTAAATTATATGTTTTGTTTCGTAAACTGTCAATAGTTTTTGGTAAACATTTTTGCTTTCTCTGTTTTTCACTAAACACGACTTGATTTTTTAGTAATATTTCACTATAATGGTAGTGAGGTGATTCAATTGGCTACAATCAGAGATGTTGCCAAAAAGGCAAATGTATCAGTAGCTACTGTTTCAAGAGTGCTTAATAATGACACTACCCTCAGCACCTCGCTTGAAACGAAGCAAAAAATATTTGCAGCAGCTAAAGAACTGAATTATGTTAAGAAAAAAAGAGTAGTTTCAACGCCAAAATGCCGAATAGGTATTCTGCAATGGTTCTCTTCCAAACAGGAAATTGAAGATAATTATTACTTTTTGATGAGACAGGGTATCGAGGACTACTGTTCAAAAAATAATATAAGTATTGTACGAACATTTAAAACAGACAATGACTATCAGAATGTACTTTCTGATGTTGATGGCATAATCTGCCTCGGAAAGTTTAGTAAACAAGAAATAAAATTACTGCATTCATTGAATAATAAAATTGTTTTTCTTGATATGACCGTTGAGAATATTGAAATCACATCCGTATCACTCGACTTTCGTCAGGCAGTGTCCGATGCAATTGAATATCTATATGATTTAGGCCATAGAACAGTTGGCTTTATCGGAGGCATTGAACAGCTTGAGGACGGAACGATATTTCCTGATAAACGACTCAACACTTTCACAGACATTTGCGATGAACTAAACATTAAATATGATGGGTTTATTATACAGGACAAATTTTCAACATCATCCGGTTATAAAATGATGTCAGAAATGATCAGCAAAGGGAATCTCCCCACAGCTATTTTTGCGGCGAGTGATCATATTGCAATCGGTGCAATGAGAGCTCTGCAAGAAAACGGTTACAAAATTCCTGAGGATATTTCTGTTATGGGATTTGATAACACGGAGCTTTCGGGATATACAAACCCTCCGCTCACTACGGTAAACGCACCTGTATATGCAATGGGCATTTACGGCATTAGATTTATTTTGAATCTGATGAAACCTAAAAGCACCGATTATTATTCTCCTATGCGTGTCTATCTGCCTTGTCCAATAAAAGTTCGCAACTCATGTGCAAAACCTAAAAGTTTATAATTATTATCGTTATCAAACGATTGTATGCTATAATAAATTATAATTATAACTCCACAAATGATAGATTAAGTCGGAAGATTATAATTCCGTTAATGAATTATAATAACTAAAAATTCATTTTACACCCCTACTCAAAAGCTATAGTTTTAAAAGTAGTCTGCCCACTAACTGAGTCACGCAACCTGCGTGATGGATTTGGAGCAGGAAGATATCTTATGGGTCGGAAAGGGCAGAACGATGAAGGATTTTAAAAAGTTCTTTGAAGATATGCTTTCCGACTCCTTGTCGGCAGTCATCGGATGGACAAAATGGTTTCAGGCGGCGAAAGAAAGTGAGATTCCCGCATTGGTACGGTTTGCAGTTCAAAAAGAAAAACGGCTTCCCTGTTTAGCTGCCCATGCCATCTACTCAATCAGCACCGGCAAGTTCGAAGGCTTCAACAACAAGATCAAGGTCGCTAAACTAATCGGCTACGGTTACCGTGATGATGACTTCTTTTTTACCTCGATTCGCTATCTTTCTATTCCTTATGTCCGTTCCCCATCCCACAAAAAATCGTGATGAACCAAATTTAAGGAGCTGTGAAGAAATGAAGTTTAAGACTTCGTTCTTCGCAGCTCCTTTGTTTTTTTTGTGAAATAATAATGCAATTGTAAAAAAGTATACTTCCCCCTGAATATTGTTCAAAGCGAGCATTTGTTTCGCCCTACTCGATTAGCCCCAACATAACCGTTGAAAAATCGGGCAACAGAAATTTTGCATTTTACAAATCTATTGCCCGACCTGAATTTTAAATTTTAAACTGTCAATTTTTATTTTGCTAAAAGCTTAAATCCCATAATAACAACACCTAACACCACGAGGACAATTCCTGTTGCACGGTTCAGGGTTTTGGGCTTAGCTTTGTTTGCAAAGACGGCGGCAATTCTCGCCCATATAAGGGTGAACGCTATGCAGAGAATGAACACAAACCAATCGGGTGTGCCACCAATCATAAAGTGCGAAGCTGCGCCTGTCAGGGCGGTAAATGTCATAATGAATACGCTTGTGCCGACAGCGGTTTTCAATTCATAATTCAGCACGGTCGTCAAAATCAAAAGCATCATCATTCCTCCGCCCGCACCTATAAATCCACAGATAAAGCCGATTAACATTCCGCAGATTACAGACTGGATTGCCCTCTTTTTTGCCGACACACCGAGCATAGCTTCTTTAGTTGTCATAACGGGACGGAGGATAAATTTTATCCCGAGCAAAAATGTCATAAACACGGAAAATCCGCCCATTGTAGCTGATGGAACAATGCTTGCAACATAACTGCCGACAATCGTAAACGCAAGCACACTCACCATCATAATCAAACCGTTTCTGACATCGAGATTTTTATTTTTATGGTATGTGTAAGCCGAAACTGCACTCGCCAAAACATCGGACGAAAGTGCGATTCCGACTGCCATATACGGATCCATATTAAGAAAAGTTATGAGCATCGGACTTATTACAGCCGCCGCACTCATTCCTGCAAAACCTGTTCCGAGACCTGCACCCATTCCTGCAAAAAATGTAACTAAAATTGTAATAAATATATCCATTTAATTTCCTCTATAGAATAATATAACTAAATTAAGATTATTTTAATTTTGCCGTTTCATAAACAAAAGCCGTGAAATCAGCATTATTACCGCAGTTCCGACAAGTATCTGCAATGGGTACAAAAGTACGCTTTCACTCGGAACAATCATACTCAAAATTGTCAATGCTCCGGCAGGCGGAATATACATTTTTGTGCAGTAAACAATTACAAGCATTATCGCCGTGGCTGTCAATGCGGCAACTGTCAACGGCAATCCGAGAGACATATTCAGCACATATCTTGAAACCGCTCCGACAAATGCACAGACTGTTATCAGCAAAACCGTCTTTACCGGCTTGTTGCGAGCCTTATTTTTCGGACGGGAAAATTCCGTAAACGCCACAAGCAACGGCGGTGCAATTGCAAATTTAAAGCCCGACCAAATTGCGAAGAATCCCACAACGGCAACACAGATTGTTCTTACGGCTGTGTCAATCACATCGCTCTTTGCATGCAGGTTTACCGACTGAAAATCCTCTTTATCTCTTATTTTAACTTTCAAAAGAAATCTGCGAAATAATACAACCGCAATTGTCAGCAAAAATGCGGCAATCGGGTATATAAAGCTCTCGGTCTGCATCATAACGGGCAACACAATTGCCGAAATAATCGGTGCAAATGTTGTTCCCGAAAACATAAAGAGAATTTGTGCAAATACAAATGCAATCAATATTTCAAGATAAAGCCCGACTTTTATGTATCGGACTGTCAACACACCCGCAACAGCGCAAATCGCAATTAACGCAATCATTCGGCTGTCATTGACTTTCCAACCTTGCTTTTGTGTAACCATATAGCCAATTGCAAGTGCCGTTATTTCAGAAAAAATTATCTCCCCCTCACCCAATATTTCCGCAACAAAAGTCATTATACCGACAAGTATAAGCGTTAATACATACGGTAATGCGTTTTTAAGTGCTTTTGTAAAATTCAGTTCCCTCATTTTTTATATTTCTACCCACTTTTCAATTCAAACTAACAGCACTATTGTATCATAAATCTGTCAGCATTAACAGATAAAATTTATTCACAGATTTTTCCTTTAACAGCGTATCTGTCATTATGCGTGGATATGCAGGTCTTGCAAAAGACGCCGTACATATTGGAGGTTCAGTATATGATAAAAACGGCGCAGAAATTAGCGGCGTTTTTTAAGTCACCTACGGTTTTGATATCAAAATATAAATATTTATACAGCAAAGCCTCCTGCAACTGTTTAAATTTTACACATTACAGGATAATGGGTGTTGCACAATAACAAAGTCTGTCATTGTACAAGTCCTTCTACTCTCTTTGGGGTAATTTTTGTTATCCTCTATCTGTATTTTTAAACTCCGAATAAAACTGTAATTTTATTGCCAAAAGTCCAGTGCTTATCGGGCTTTTGGCAATAGAAAAAACGACCTAAAAGATTGCTCTTCAAGGTCGCTCAAGGATATTAAAATTTACACATTACAGGATAATGGGTGTTGCACAATAACACTTGATATTATTCCTTCTCTACCAGAGACATATCCACATCATCCGACAATTTATTAGCTGCACGCAGGACAATTATTCTCGTTCTTACTAATTCATCAACATCTTTCATTGTTGCTTTCTTATATTCAAATCTTTCTATATAATCATATGTGCAACCACCCAATGATTCGTCAACCATCTCTGTTACATTCTTGTCAACACACACACTTCCTCTTTTTAACTCTACTGACATAAAGCACTCTCCCCTTGGCTTATTTATTCTGCCCATCCCTTATAAATGGTTTCTTGATTTCTTTACTTAACAACTGACTGTATGCTTCTACCTTACGAAATGTGTTTCCTAACATTTCCCGATTCCTATATTCTCTAATAGCTTCCATATCAAACTCCGCATATAAAATTCCCTCTGCCTTATCGTCAGCCAGCAAAACTGTGTTATCAACACATTTTCCATTTCTATCCCAGCAAATTGGGCTATATGCGCAGGAACATCCAGCATTATCTCCATTCGGATTTGCCATAGCGACTGCAACCATATTTTCATATGCCCTTGTGGAAAGTGCTCTGATTCTTGGTTGCATGGAACCACAATCATTTGGTACCAAAATAATTTCAGCTCCTTTTAACATCAGTATTCTTGCACTTTCCGGATACTCTCTGTCATAACAAATCATAATGCCTAATTTTATTCCTTCAAAGTCACATACCTTAAACTCTTTCCCCGATTCAACATTTCTTTCATCTGCAAAATCACATGTATGCACCTTAGAATATTTCATCAAAATATCACCCGATTTATTGATAACAAATGCTGAGTTCTGCGGTTGCTTATCACCTTTTGTAAATGAAGTTAGTACTACCCCAATTTTATATTCTTTTGCATACTTACATATTTTTGCAATTCTTATATCATCATCGGAAATACTTTTTTCATACGACATAGGCAAATCATATCCTGTAATAAAGCATTCCGGCAATAAAAGAATATCCGCATGGTTTTCCGAAGCCTCTTTCATTGCCATAATGATAGTTTCAATATTCTTATCTATTTGTTCATTAATAGGACGTTTTTGCAATAATGCAACCTTAAACATTTTTATTTCCTTTCTATTCTAAATCCCTACACACATTTTTTATTACTCTGTACACAAATAGAGCCAAACTAGAGCCATTCGATAAAAGAAATGCCGGAAACCCGCATAAATACAGGCTTTCGGCATTTTAATCCGTTATTCCCACTCCTAAGTACAAAACAGACTTTAACTGTTTTTGCTTAGGAATTTTGACTTGATATGCTTTAATTTGGTACAGATTATCTCAATTCTATGAGGTATTTCTGCTTTTGCTATCAAATTAGCTATCACTTGAATGCTATCATTTTTGTATTAATTTAAATCAAATGCACCATAATTATCAGTTTTATTTAACAAATCACACTTGCACATATAAATATATTAATTTGTATTGCATTTGTCATCTGTTTTTTCTTTACCAAAATCAGGGTGTTCTCCGCCGCCAAGCCATTCTCCTGTTGCAAGCCACAGCTCATAAAAATACAACCATTCAACTGTCCACGGTATAATTGTATCAGCAAGTAATTTATATACATTAAATTCAGAATATCTATACAAGCAGATACGAACCATTTTAGCATCAACATTAATATCAAATTTATGAGGAAAATCTTCAGCGTCTAATTTTTCCAATTCGTCTCCGTACACCCAAACCTTAGGACTCTCCCATAACTTATACAGCATTAATATGTTGTATTCTTTGGAAAATGCAGTTGGTTTTATTTGTCCAGACCAAAAAAGTTGTTTTTTCTTTTTATCTATATAGCATTTTGCATCTTTATATACTGAGCACAAGGCAACTTTTTGCTGTAATAAAGAAAAAGGAGACTTTTTAAAATATTTATTTGCCAAAGAATGTGTGTCCCCCTACTTTTTTCGCTGTGTTTGTAGACGAGGTTTGTAATCCGCCTTTTAATCCTGATACATATAATGATTTATTTTCTCTGGCAGTTTTTATTGCTTCACCTTCATCTTTTATTGAACGCTGAACTATATTTTTACCAAAACAAGTTTCAAGATTTCCTGTTAGAATGTGCACCCCTTGTGCATTGAGTGGTTCTGTAATTATTTCATTCTTAACACATTGCAACCAACAGAAAAACTCATTAGCTTTAGCAGGTTTCATATTCCATTTATCCGCAAAATTTTCTTCCTGCATTACAGGATTTAAGATTTTATATGTATCACCGTCTTTTTCAATATAATTTTCCATTTTTGAAACTATGCTGTTTAATGCATCATAAAGATTTGATTCATTATTATATGCAAGTGCTGCAAGCGTTGTAATTATTATTGATATAGGGGCATTCTTTTTTCTTGCTTCGGGTAGTTTATCATACATAATATCCCTATGCCTTTTTAACAATTGAACAGCTTGCTGCAAAGGTGTTTTAATTTTATACGACGGAACCTTATCAATTTCCACATTGTTTTTTGCTGCAAACGCTTTTCGTATTTCGATGGTCTGAGCTTCCATCCTTTTTTCAAACCACTCGTGATATTTATATGGATTGCTATATTTAGCAATATAAGAACCATTGTCAAGTTTGTGCGTCAGTTTGATTTCTGTAAAATATGGCTCGCTATAAAAGCTATCATTAGGAACACAGGGCAATATGTCCATATGGAATTCATCATAACATAATGTCCAACAACGCTTTCCTTCCTTTTGAAGCATCTTATCATAAGTTTTGTGCTCTTTTAAGCGATTACCAACAATATTCTTTATTTCAGCTTCTGATTTATATTTTGCATTTTTTAAAAGGCAAACTAAATCTATATCATATTCATCAGCATCAGATACTGGACGAATAACTGTACCCAAGTAAAACGAACCCTGAGGCATAATTTTAACTTCAGAATCATCATCGCAATCGCCTAACCATCGGCCTACTGCACGATAGCTTGTTTCTGCTTTTTCTCTCATTGTTTCAGATATATCTAGATTCGAAGCAATTCGTAATAGATAATTATTCAACATTTTTTCTTTTTCAGTCATAATTTAACCTCCTAAAATAAGTGTTTCAAAAAAACCGTCACATTCATCGTAAATGTTTATTTTCGGATAAGTATTAGCCATATATCTTCGCCCAATTTCAAAAGCGGCTGATACGGGTACCGCAGGAAATAGGTGCACTCCAACATTTCTTCCGTAAAGATTTAAAATCTCTTCAAAAACACTCTGATATGTATGCCAAAAAGCGCTTAAATCAGAAATGCTTTTGATACAGTCAACTTCTAATTTTGATGCCGTTATTTTATATATTGATCTATATTTATCTATTTGAGGAATTCTATCATCTGAAATCTCATTAGTAAGAGATATAACAAGGGCAACGCTTTCATTTTCCTGATTATATTCTTTACTTTCTATTGTAAATGTATTTGTTAATTCAACAGACTGCCACTCCCAAGTGTCTGGAACTCGTGTTTTTTGATAAATATCACAAGGCAATTTATCGCCAATTAATTCTCCGAGTTTAATAATTAACGGTATTGGAGCAATTGGGAATATTGAGAAATTTGACCTATGTAATTGAATATAAGGGTTATATAATGCGTTTTGAAATTGATATTCGAGCTGATTGATACAGTCATCCCAGTACTCTTTTGATTTATATTTATAAGAAGATTTTATGGGCATTTGAATTCCATACGGAGATGCAGGATGTTTGTTCGGCAAAACTGCTTTTGCCGCTAAGTTATAATCGATATTAGCTGTTTGAGTTCCTTTTATTGGTGAAACAAATCTTACAATTTCAGTTTTTGGAACAGTAAATAAAGAACAAATTCTGTCCAATTTTTCTTCGTGTGCTACTTTCATTGCCTTCAATCTCTCAACGGGATATTCATCAACATTAGTGTCAATTAGTTTGTGATGATCAGCACACATTAGCATAAGATTTTCAAGTTTGTCAGACAACTGCGGAGACAAAATTTTATCTCCACGAGGCCCATTTGCGCTTGAAGCAACAATGTGTGCTACATATGCGTTGTTAAAATTTGACAATGTCACGCCATCATAAAAGAGGCGCTTATTGCAGCCTTCAAACTCACACATACCCGCTGCTTTTCCGCATAAAATTCTAACTGTATTATCCGATGGGGCTTTGTTTCTTCCCATTTTATCACCATCCTTTCACTTTGTGATTATGTGTAGAAACTTATTGTATGTAGACTTTTTGTATTCAATTTTATTATACTATAAAATATGGAGGATTGCAACTATGGATATTATAAAAGTATTTGGTGATAACCTAAAAAAATATCGTACAGCTATGGGAATATCTCAAGAAGCATTCGCTGAAAAGTGCGGTATGCACCGTACCTATATAAGTGCAATCGAGTGTTATCGTCGTAGCATTTCGTTAGAAAACATACAGCGTATCGCCGATGCACTTGGAATAGAAACATATAAATTATTTTTGGAGGAGTAAATATGGAACATAGAAATAGAGCCCAGGGATGGAAACACGCAAAACGATCAGGTCACGAAAATGAACGGTTAGTTGCCGAATTGACTGAAAACGATATAAATATACAGAATCGATTACTTCAATGTGCGCATATAACTGATGTGACAGTTGACAGAGTTGAATTTGGGGGATTATGCGAAACCGACGTTGACTGCGTTTTAGGTGGAAAAACCAAATCAAAAACTGATATGTGGCTTTTTCTGTCGAATGGAAAAAGACTGAATGTTTCAATAAAAAAAGACGAAGGTGGACAGGTGTTTCTTATCGGAATAGAGAGATTTATAAATGGATTTGAACTCCAGTATCACAAAAACATACCGGATTCGGTCAAAAGAGCCATCTCATTGTATTTTGGTTCTGCCGTTGACACACTTGAAGTTATAAATGATTTTGGCAGTACAAACAAACAATTGGAAATCAGAAAACATAGGGTTGTAGCTGATACATTGAAAGCGTATGACGGAAATCTTTACCATTTGCTGTTAAATTGGTTTAATGAAAACATCTCAGAATTATTTGATTTCTGTTTCGCAAAAGGTTTAGCATCAAATTCAGAAGATTGGGCGCAAATAGTATGGTATAAAAATATGGTTGGTGAAAATCAATTCGATACAATGCTATATCTTGAAGATTTCAAATCAAATATTCCTCCTACGGCTGCGTATGGTACTCGCAACGGAGGTAGCACTATTCAACTTCCGTTTGGCTTTGTCCAGTGGCATAGTCCAAGGAAAATCATTCCCGGCAATCTTCAATTTCATCATTCGTATGAAAAAATAAAATCTCTTTAATATTTATCGGGACAGTAGTTTATATGATACTGTCCCGATAATTTTATTCTATAGCTAATAGCATCTGTTTTGCAATAGCCATTGATAGCAACGGCGGAACAGCATTGCCTATTTCCAATCTTTTCATTCCATCAGAGCCATAAAATCTATAATCATCCGGAAAGCTCTGCAATCTTGCACCTTCTCGAATTGACATTGCTCTTGAATCTCTTGGATGAATACATCTCGAGGATGAAGGGCACGCAAAATTTCTCGTTATTGTTGTCGAAGGCTTATCCCACCATAATTTAGCGTAGGTATTGCCATAGCCACTTTTGGGACGAATATTTTCAGGCAAATCATCTTTAGACTCTCCATCCTTTAATGTTTGCATTATTTTGACGAGATGTTCACCGTTTTTAGGCGCCTTGTGTTCTTCAACATACATATCGGCATTTTTTCTGACAAATTTCAAAAACTCATTCGTAGCACCGGTAGCATAAATATTATTTTCTTCGCCACTTCTTAGCACTGGTAAATCTCCTATTGCCTCTCGCAAAGTTACATATGGTTTTAATCCTTCACCATGCGTTGGAGACGGATAAACAAAGTTGTTTTTTTCTTTAATGCCCACAAGAATTACTCTTTCTCTATGTTGAGGGACACCATAATCAACTGCATCCAAAACTTTGTGCTTTAAATCATAACCAAGTTCTTTAAATTCGATTTGAATTTGTCTAAAAAGATTTCCCTTATTCATACTAAGTATTCCAATAACATTTTCAAACACAAATGCTTTAGGTTGCAGAATTTTAAGAATTCTCTTATACTGCATAAACAAGTTTGCTCTCTCATCATTTTGTCTTTTTCCAAGAGTTGAATATGATTGACAAGGAGGTCCGCCAACTACTATATCTATTTTTTGTCCATTTAGTGCCTGATTTAAAATATCTTCCGTCAGATCATTTATATCACAATTTAACATTCTGACATTAGGATGATTTAATTCATATGCAATAGAAATATCTTTTTCAATTTCATTTGCCGCTATAACATTAAATTGTGGAAGCATTGAAAAACCATAACTCAACCCACCAACACCGGCAAACAAATCCATTACATTATATTGTCTCATGTTTATTTTCTCCTAATTTAATGCTTTAACAATATTTTCAGCAATCCTACTAACTACTGGAACACAAACAGAATTTCCAATTTGTTTATAGACTTGTTTTTCGTTTTCTTTTGGTAAAATAAAACTTTCAGGAAATCCTTGCAATCTAGCACATTCACGAGGAGTCATTAACCTAACAGAAAAATCGTCATAGAAAAATGGAATTCTCTCAAATCGACTACCCATTGCAGCCAAAAGCGTCGGACAAATACCTTCCATTCCTCTGGAAAGCCCCCAATCTGTAAAACGATAAACTCTTTTACGATCATCCATATATTCCATCATTCTATTCCACATACGATGACCATCCATATAATATTTTTCTTCTTGCTTTTTCTTATCAAACAAATCAAAGGCTGTTTGCGTTAATGGCAACATGTCAGGAAATTTGAATTTTTCAACATTTTTCTTATATTTGAATGCAACTATATATATTCTGTTTCTTTGTTGAGGAATATTTCCATATTCCTTTGCATTCATAACTTTATAAACAGTATAGTAGCCTAAATCTTCAAGTGTTTTAAGTATAACATCAAATGTTCGTCCTTCATCGTGTTTTACAAGATTTGCAACATTTTCAAGAAAAACAACTCGAGGTTTAATTTTATTTATAACCCTTGCCGTTTCAAAAAACAAATTTCCTCTAGGATCATTAAATCCTTCCAACAATCCAACAGACGAAAATGCCTGACAAGGAAAGCCTGCCGTTAAAATATCAAATTTAGGGATATCTTTCGTATCTAATTTTTGAATATCGCCCTCAATAAGATATTCATCACCAAAGTTCAATCTATATGTTTTGCAAGCATATCTATCAATTTCGTTAGCCCAAACTATTTTACAGCCATTTTGTCTAAAAGCTAAACAAATTCCGCCAATGCCGGCAAACATACTTCCTACTGTAAGTTGTTCTTTCATATACTAATCCTTCGTTGTTGTTTTTTCAAATTCATTATATAATGTTACAGCTCTTTTCAACTGCGACTTGATAAACATAGAACTCTCTTCAAACTCATCATTGTTTTGTAGATTATCCAATGTATCACTACTTATAGAGTCTGTATGTAAGATTCTGCGAACTCTACCGCAACGAGAAATTACATCTTTCGCAGAGCGAATACTCATATTTTTTTCACTTATCAGCCACTCTAACAATTTTGAGGATTCCATATCCTACCTCCTAAATCTCTTTAGATAAAGTATATCATATAATTACGTCAACGTCAAGTTTAGTGCAAATTAAATTGCGGCAGGGATTGCTCCCTGCCGTCGTTGTGTTTATACCGTGTAAATCAGTTCTGCATTTACAATTTCCATTGCGCGATTACGGATATTATTCATCTTCTGTACCCACAACATCATATCGGTTGATTTGAGTTCCTCGGTTACATTTTCTTTTTCGGCTAAGTCTTTTACCAGCCGGAGAAAAAGGTCTTGCGCCTGCTGTTCAACATCTGCAAGATATGAATTGCAATCATATAATACAGAGGTTTTATCAGTTTTGGTATCGTAACTTAATATGTTGTGTTTTCCGACAGGATCAGAAAAATATATTGTTCCGTTATGGACGCACGCAGGTGAGTAAGGTGTGTCGGAAATTTTGGTATCCTTCTTTCCTGCAATGTCTACTTTATGGAAAGCCAGAGGCGTTGTATCACTATAATGCTGGTAATATATCGAGTTACCAGATAAGGCTATTGTTCCGGAAAGACTGTCGTATAATGCTTTCAATGACTCGCCGTTTAAGTTACAGCGGTAAACACCGAATAGCTGTCCCCTGAATATTGTTCCAATTGTTTCCTGCTTGAAATTATTCTTGACATAATATATGTAACTGCCACAGACATTGATGGATGCAACACTGTCATCATTTAATTTCATGGCATTAGTGCAGTCTGAATTCATTACATATAATTTGTTATAATCGTATGGATTGGCAAAATATATTTTGTCATTATATTCGCAG
>OJNJ01000484.1_pt1 | contig 23014 bp, 20 predicted proteins | sample 1597491 | NCBI WGS metagenome assembly OJNJ01 (sample SAMEA2452132, study PRJEB22498) | human gut metagenome | biome: human feces; feature: human gut; material: feces | place: Australia | collected 2012 | reverse complement strand
CTCCTGAATACAATGGGGGATACGGAAATCGATGCATCAATTGCTTTCTTTGCAGTTTCATAGTTTTTCATATCTTGTACCCACATCTTAGAAGTAATAAATAAATCTTTTCTAGTACAAACACCTTCTTCAATAGCACGTTTAACACCTGCACCAACCGCATCTTCATTGGTATAAGAAGCTGCTGTATCAATTAAACGATATCCTGCTTTAATTGCTTGATATACTGATTCTTCACATTCTTTTTTATCTGGTACTCTAAAGACACCAAAACCTACTATAGGCATTTTTAACCCATTATTTAATGTTTGATATTCCATTGTATTTCCCTCTTTTCTTACTTTTATTTTGAGATAAAAGTATGAAAATGTACAATATTGATTTTGCATTCTACTATGTTTTTTTCGCATAGAAAAAACTTGGTTTTACCCAAGTTTTAACTTTCTTCAATAACACCCATTAATTCTAATAATCTATTTAAATCATCTGTGTCAGAGTATTTAATTGTAATAGACTTATCATCTACTTTGATTCTCGTACGATATTTTTTTCTAAGTAATCCTTCAACATATTGATATTCTTTAGGTTTTTCAACCTTAGGTTTATTTTTTCTGGCTTCTTGAAGTTCAAAACCTTTTACAATATTTTCAACATCTCTAACAGATAACTTTTCATCAATAACTCTTTTAGCAATCTTTAATGCTCTTTCTTTATCCAATGTAATTAAAGCTCTTGCATGTCCCATTGATAAAGAACCATCTAATACATATTCTTGAATCTTTTCAGGTAAGTTCAATAATCTAAGTGTATTTGTAATATGTGTTCTTGATTTTCCAATACGTTTAGCTAATTCATTTTGTGTAAGTTTAAGTTTTTCCATCATCGTTTGATAAGCTTGTGCTTCTTCGATGGCATTTAAATCTTCTCTTTGAATATTTTCTAATAAAGCAATTTCCATCATTTGTTGATCACTAAAATCAACAATAATTGCTGGAACTTCTTCTAAATGTGCCATTCTTGCTGCACGGCATCTTCTTTCACCAGCAACAATTTCATATCCTTGAACAGATTTCTTTAAAATAACTGGTTGAAAAATACCATGTTCTTGAATTGATAAAGCAAGTTCATTTAAAGCTTGTTCATCAAATACTTTTCTTGGTTGATAAGGATTAGGTCTAATTTCATCTAATTTGATTTTTTCTTGACTACTTTCAGGTGTATTATGTTCAATATCATCAATTAATGATGTAATATCTCCACCAAAAATAGCATCTAATCCTTTATTTAATTTTTTCTTTTTCTCAGCCATTTCTACTCAACACTTCCTTTGCAAGTTCTTTATAAGCTTGAGCCCCAACAGAAGATCCATCATAATCAAAAATACAGATTCCTGCACTTGGTGCTTCAGATAATTTAATATTTCTTGGAATAACAGTTTTATAAACTTTTTCTTTAAAATACTTTCTTACTTCTTGAGAAACTTCCAATCCTAAATTTGTACGTTGATCTAACATTGTTAATAATAAACCTTCAATAGAAAGTTTTTTATTAAAATGATTTTGAGTTAATTTAATTGTATTTAACAATTGTGTTAAACCTTCAAGTGCATAGTATTCACATTGTACTGGGATAAGTACTGTATCACATGAAGTTAATGCATTTGTATTTAATAAACCAAGGGCTGGTGGACAATCAATAAAAACAAAGTCATAATAATCTTTAATTTTATCTAATGATTGTTTTAAACGCACTTCTCTTCCTTGTTTTACATGTGCTAATTCTAAATCTATCCCTGCTAAATCTATTTCTCCTGGTGCAACATCTAGATTTTCAATATAAGAATGTTGAATTACTTTTTCTAAACCAACTTCTCCTGTTAAAACATGATATGTTGATAATTCAATATAATCTCTATCGATACCAATACCTTGTGTTGCATTTGCTTGAGGATCCATATCTATAAGTAACACTTTATAATTCATCTTCGCAAGTGCAGCTGATAAATTAACGCTTGTCGTTGTTTTACCAACACCACCCTTTTGATTTGTAATTGCTATAACCTTCGACATCTTTACACCCCTTTATGTCCTATCGTTTGTCCTAGTAATACTCTTGTTTCAATGTTCTCACTAGAATTATTTATAATATCATCATCTATTTTGACAGTATCTTTTTTCAATATCATTACAACTGTCGATCCACCAAATTCAAAATAACCTTTTTCTTCTCCTTTAGTAGCAATACTATGTTTATAATTGACAATTTTACCAACCATCATTGCTCCTACTTCCATTTGAATCATTCTACCAAAGTTATTTGAATCAATCACAGTGTACTCTCTACTATTCATTTTGTATATAGGATAATAATCATTTGCGATAGGATTAACAGTATGAAAAATACCTTTGATTTTCTTATGGGAAACAATTTGACCATCATCTACATAACTATAACGATGATAATCATCAACAGCTAAACGAAATACAAGACATATTCCACCATCATATTCTTTAGCTAATGTTTCATCTTGTAATAAATCTTTTAATTGGTATTTTGTATCCTTGATTTCTAAAATCGTATCATCATTTATTGGATAATAAGTAAGTTTACTATCAGCAGGTGCCATCAATACATCTTTAGAGTCGTCAAATGGTCTTTGACCATCCTTTATTCTTCTTGTAAAGAAATCGTTATAACTTTTATATTTCTTTTCTTCATATTGACTCATATCAATATCATTATTTTTAATAAACGAAGAAATACTTGTCTTTGAAAATGGTGAAGACATATATAAACCACCTAAGTGCGTAACAAATGGTGATACTAAGATTTTTAAAGCACATCTACCAGCAGATGTGCTATATAATTTTTTTAATAATTTATTTTGACCCTCTAATTCTTTAACGATATGTCCTTGACGATCTTTAATCATGAAAAACAAAGAATTTGCACAAGTTCTACAACAACTAGAACACCAAGTGCAATAAGTCCTTTCCCTTTTAATTTTGGCACTTTAAAATCAACAACAAATAAAATACCTGTAATTAACATTAAAGTTCCATATAAGTAATCTAAACCAAAAATAACATATCTTAAAGCAAATGCAAAAGGTAAAATAAAGGCTGAAGTTGTAACTGGTAAACCTTGATAATACTTTCTTTTTTCTGTTGTTTGTTGCTGTCTTGTTTCTTCAGTAACATTAAAATAAGCTAAACGAATAACTGCTGCTAATACATAAAGTATTTCAATAGCAAGCCATCCTACTGAAGATAATCCTAAATTATATCCTAGTATTGCTGGAAAAACACCAAAAGAAATAAGATCACATAAAGAATCTATTTGAATTCCAAACTTCTTTTCTTCTTCTGTACGATTTTTCTTACTTCTTGCGACCATTCCATCGAAGGTATCACAAATACCACACATCATTAAACAAATAAATGACCATTGATAAAGTCCAATGACTGATAAGTGGATTCCTACCATTGCAAAAACTAATGATAAATATGTAAGAATGACAGTATAACTATAAAATCCTATCATATTCTACTCCCTCTATAATTAACGAAAACATTATAGCATAATTTTATCTAATTATGTAGTGTATATCGTCTTATTCATATTTTTGAAAATTTCTATTTTCATTTAAATCTTTATATAAAATAATTTCATCTTTTTCTAAACTTTGTTTAACATCTATAATTCTTTGATTAGACGATCCTCTAAACTTTAAACTTAAATCTTTAAGTTCTTCAATAAACTTACCATCTACTAGAACATCGATATAAGATAACAATTCATCAGTTACTTCACATCTTGCTCGACTTTCACTTAAAAGTTCTTGATCAAAGAGATAACCTGTATAACACCAAATATCCTTTTGTGGATAAAGTTCTTTCACTCTTTTAATAAATGGTAATAACGCTCTTTGATTACTTGGTTCCATTGGTTCTCCTCCAAGTAAAGACAATCCTGTTATATGTTCTGGTTTTAAATAATCTATAATTAAATCTTCTACTTCTTGATTAAACTCTTTTCCATATTTAAAATCCCATGTCATTTGATTAAAACAATTCTTACAGTGATGCGTGCATCCTGATACAAATAAAGAAACTCTAACTCCTAAGCCATTAGCGATATCAAAATTCTTAATTTCTGCATAATTCATTTCAATTCCTCTTTTCATATTTTCCTATTATACAACAATTCTTTATAGAATCTATTGATATAATAAAAAGGATGTATCATCCTTTAACATAAATCTCTATATTTTATAAGTTCTCCAATATTTCCTTGATATAAACACTCTAATTCTTCAAATAATAAATAATCCGATGGTTTCATTAAACAAGGAAGCTTAGGTAATTCTATAGCTTGACTATAAGCCAAGATTTCACTTACAAATTCTGAACAGAAATAATAATGATTTCTACGATATGGAACTTCCAATTTACATAAGATCAATCCCATTAAATTATATTTATAATCTTGAGAATGATTTAAAATAGATTCTAAAATAAATTTTGCCTTATAATATATCTCTTTCTTAACAGTAAGTTTATATAATGCACAAGGAATATGTTGATTTTTATTATAGAATCCCTTTTCAAATGACTCATTTCTAATTCCCGCAGGAATTGGAGAGTAAGTATATTTTCTAGCACAACTATACATCGGTTGTAAATTTTCTTCAAAAGAGATAGAGATATGTGTATAACTGTCTTGCGTCACTAAATAAATTGCTTTAGAAATAAAAGTATCTGATTTTGTTAGTAATAAATAAATGTCTTTCACCTTATTCTCCTTTCCTCACTTCTTTCAGTATTACATATTTTTTGGATATAATCGACATATTTTTACAAATTTATCAATTCATTAAATTTTTTTCATAATAAAAAAAGCGAGAATGTCTCGCCTTTATAAATCAACTCTTTTTTCAAAATCTGAATCTGGTTCAAATCTTCTACTTTCGATATCCATTTGAGATAATGCTTCATTCATTGATTCAACTTCTGCTTTTGTAAATTTGATTTCGGTTGCTTTAATATTTTCTTTTAATCTTTCCAACTTTGTTGTTCCTGGAATAGGTACAATAAAATCTTTTTGTGCTAATACCCAAGACAAAGAAATTTGTGCAACTATTGCCTTTTTTTCTTTTGCAATTTTATTAACTAAATCAACAACTACTTGATTCTTTTTAAGCGCTTCTTCACTAAATCTTGGTGCATTTAATTTTACATGAAAACTATTTTTATCATAAGCATCACTTAAAAATCCTTTACATAATGGAGCAAAAGGTACAAAACCAATTCCTAATTCTTCAAGTAAAGGAATATGTTTGTTTTCTAGTTCTCTCCACATCATTGAATATTCACTCTCTACGGCTGTTAAAGGACATATTGCATGGGCTTGGTTTCAATTCCTGCTTCTGATATCCCCCAATGTTTGATTTTCCCTTGTTTAATAAAATCCTTCATTAAATACGCAATATCTTCAATTGGTACATTGGGATCAACGCGATGTAAATAATACAAATCAATATAATCTGTTTTTAATCTTTTAAGAGAGCCCTCTAAAGATTTTTTAATACCTTCAAGATTTCCATCAACAACTTGTTTACCATTTTCCATTCTTTGGTTTTTGGTTAATAAATATAAAAAAAAGAGATGAAAATTTCATCTCTATAAGTGTAATACACGTTCTTTGATTTCTTGTGTTCTTCCTTGATTCCAGAATTGAGTTCCAATATAACCACATGTACGTCTAGCAACAGACATCATATCTTGGTTTTTATTTCCACAGTTTGGACATACCCAAATAAGTTTACCATTTTCATCTTTTTCAATTTGGATTTCTCCATCATATCCACAAGCCATACAATAATCACTCTTTGTATTTAATTCAGCATACATAATATTATTATAAATATGTTTCATAACTGCTAATACCGCATCAATATTATCTTGCATATCTGGAACTTCTACATAAGAAATAGCTCCACCTGGTGATAATTTTTGGAATTGAGATTCAAATGTTAATTTATCAAAGGCGTTAATATGTTCTGTTACATGGATATGATAACTGTTTGTAATATAGTTTTTATCTGTAACACCTTCAATTTTACCAAAACGTTTTTGTAAACATTTCGCAAATTTATAAGTTGTTGATTCAATTGGTGTTCCATAAAGTGAGAAATCAATATTTTCTTTTTCTTTCCATTTTGTACATGCATCATTTAAATGTTGCATCACTTCAATAGCAAATGGTGTTGCACTTGGATCTGTATGTGATTTACCTGTCATATATTTAACACATTCATATAATCCAGCATATCCAAGAGAAATTGTTGAATACCCACCGTATAATAATTTATCAATTGTTTCACCTTTTTTAAGACGAGCCAATGCTCCATGTTGCCATAAAATAGGAGCTACATCACTAGGTGTTCCTTTTAAACGTTCATGTCTACACATTAAAGCTCTATAACATAATTCTAATCTTTCATCAAATATTTGCCAGAATTTGTTCATATCTCTTTTTGATGAACAAGCCACATCAACTAAGTTGATTGTCACAACACCCTGATTAAATCGTCCATAATATTTTGGTTTACCATTTTCATCAATATATGGTGTTAAAAAAGATCTACATCCCATTGATGGGTAACATTGACCATTTCCATTTTGATCAACTTTTAATTCTTTCATTACTTTTTCAGAAATATAATCAGGAACTAAACGTTTTGCTGAACATCTTGCAGCAAGTTCTGTTAAATAATAATATTGACTATTAGGTTCAATATTGTTTTCTTGTAAAGCATAGATTAATTTAGGAAATGCTGGTGTAATATAAACACCTTTTTCATTTTTAACACCGAGAATACGCTGATTAAGCATTTCCTCGATAATCATTGCAAGGTCATCTCTTGCAGGACCTTCTTCTACCTCATCAAGATACATAAATACGGTAACAAAAGGAGCCTGTCCATTTGTAGTCATCAATGTGATAACCTGATACTGAATAACCTGAACTCCCTGCTTAACCTCTTTTCTTACACGCATTTCTGCGATTTCATTTATCTTCTGCTCATCAAGTTCCATTCCTTCTACTTCGAACTCTGCCCGAACGTCACGACGATACTTCTGACGGCTGATTTCGACAAATGGAACCAGATGGGAAAGTGTAATACTCTGTCCACCGTACTGGGAACTTGCAATCTGGGCTACTGCCTGTGTTGCGATGTTACATGCTGTAGAAAAGCTCTTTGGCTTCTCAATCATAACGTCGCTGATTACTGTTCCGTTCTGGAGCATATCTTCTAAGTTTACCAGACAGCAGTTATGCATATGCTGTGCAAAGTAATCAGAATCATGGAAATGAATGATTCCTGCTTCATGTGCATCCACAATCTTCTGTGGAAGAAGGAAACGTCTTGTAATATCCTTACTTACCTCTCCTGCCATATAATCCCTTTGTACACTATTGACCGTTGGGTTCTTGTTAGAATTCTCCTGGATAACTTCCTCGTTATTACACTCTAACAGACTCAGAATCTGCTTATCTGTAGAATTGGACTTTCTAACCAACGCTCTCTTATAACGGTAAGTAATATAATTACTTGCCAGACGGAATGCCTTCTGGTTCATGATCTGATTCTCTACTAAATCCTGAATCTCCTCTACATTGAGCGCACGATTCATTCCTTCACAGATAGTCTCAACATTCTCTGCAATTTTCTCTACCTGTTCGTCGCTTACTTTTTCACCTTCTACGACACTGTTGTTTGCCCTCTTAACCGCTGCGATAATCTTGCTGCGGTCAAATTCAACTTCCATTCCACTTCTTTTAATGATCTTCATACCAACACTCCAATTATAAATTTTTAAAAATCATGCATTGCCATTGTAACACATAATTTTGTATGATGCAATGATACTTTATACAAGATATTGTGTTTTAGTCGCATAAAAATCTCACAGCAACACAAAATATTATCTTGCTGTGAGATTTGCCAATACCCATTATATGATGTTTTCCCGTAAATATCAATATGCTCTATGAATAATCTTGTACTAATATTTTCCCTGTTTTTTCATCAGATTGACAACCGCTTTATAGAGTGCTTTTCCATAAGCGCTTGTATTTGCCTTCATTCGGGCAGACTCTGTTTTATTACTGATAAATCCGTATTCAATAAGACATGCTGGCATATTTGTGTGTTTTAAAACATACAGATTTGGTCTGTCGACAAGTCGTCTGTTTGTAAATCCTGTAGCTGCAACCGCTGCACTCTGCATTGCTGTAGCAAGAGTCTTGGAAGTTAAGCCTTTTTTCTGTGTTGCAGAGTTTCTGCTCTTACTCCATAAAGTCTCTGTTCCATGTGCAGAAGCACTTGCTGAATTGATATGTACGCATAAAAACATATCTGCATTCTTATTATTCGCCAGCTTAGCTCTCTGAGACAAACTTGGATACGTATCGGATGTTCTTGTATAGGATACCTGGAATCTGCTGTCCTTATCAAAAGAACGCTTTGCAGCGAGTACAATAGCTAATGTCAGGTTCTTCTCTGCCATTCCATTCCCTGTTGCACCAGAATCTGATCCACCGTGTCCTGCATCAATGACAATCTTAATCTTATCTTTGCTGCCTGTCGTACTCGGTTTCGTTGTGGTTGTTGTTGTGGTAGTGCTGCCTGTCGTATTATTTGAACTACTCTGTGTCGTTCCTGAAATATAAATCTTTCCATTTGACAGCTTGTAGTTAATACCAAGTCTTGTACACACACTATTAAGCGGAACAATCCATCTTCTCTTACCTGTAGCTGTGTATGTTCCATGAACTACTGGTGCTCCCATTGTACTTTTCTGTCCATTCGTTACTGCTATTCTGCTGTCTGCCCGTACAATAACTGTGTTTGGACCATAAGTTAAAGTTAATTTATCACCCTTAGCTGTTGCCTTCACCTTTAACTTACTATTCTTTAAAATCGCTCCTACCGGTCCCATATATGCTCCGGACTTCTTAAAAATCGGATACTTTGTTAATTTCCTCTTCTGTCCATTCACATAACAATAACTCTTTCGTCCGGTATAAGAACTGGTAACCCCTTTTACTGTTCTCACACGAACCTGTGCTGCCGCATCTGTATTAACCGGCATAATCATACAGATACATAATAACAATGCTGCCAGCACACCGACTACTCGCTTTGCTTTCATCAAACTCTCCTTTCTCATCTCTCTGCACTTCACATCCTCTTGTCTTAATCCATTCTATAACAATTTCATAAAACAATGCAATAGAGCCTATAACATTTTATAAAACCTCTACAAATATCTTATACATCAAAACAGTATCCAACTCCATAAACCGTCTTAATATACGGATATTCTTTGGTTAACTTAGCTCTCAGCTTCTTCACTAAAGTATCTACACTGCGGTAGCCGCCTATATAGTCAAACCCCCATACAGAATCAAGTATCTTATCTCTGGAGAGAATCATCCCTTTATGCTTTACAAAATATTCTAGTAAATCAAATTCCTTCGCAGTTACCTTGAGGACCTTGTCTGCAAGATAAATCTTTCTTCCTTCATAATCAATGGATAAGGCTCCAACCGATTCTACTGGATTCCTCTTTTCCGCCGTCCTGCGTATTACTGCCTCTACATGGGCCTCTAATAATGGTAACGGCGCTGGCTTCACCATATAGTCATCTATCTTTTTTGAATAAGCGTATAACTGGCTGTCCAATTTATCATCCTGTGAGAGCATCAGCACTGCCATATCAGATAAACTCCTTATCTTTTCAAGTGCCTCATATTCTCGTCTCTTCGGTAGATCTACATCAAAAATCAGTAAATCTGGTTTGTTCTTTCCCCTGGAAAGAATTTCTGTCGCCTCATCATATTCAGTGCACCAGATTACGCTGTAACCACTGTCCTGGAAATAAGCTGCCATCTCTTTGCACTCCGCTTCTTTCTGATTTAGAATCAGCAATCTGCTTGTGAGCATTCGACATCTTCCTTTCATCATTATTTGTTAAAATTATATTACAACATTATGACCCAAAAATGACTTATTTAAAATTATTGTAACATAGACAGCAATTATGAACAACCCTTGTTACCATCTTACAGGGTATGAGCGTAAAATTCAAGTGGTTTTTTTACAGACGAAAATCCGAACCTTAGAACGTGTAATAAATACTTCGTTTCACTGCGTTCCAAATGCTCGTCCGCATTTGGAACTTGCTCTAAGGCGTATTTATTACACGCTCTAAGGTTCGGATTTTCTGTCCTTGGTAAAAATTTTGTTCGAATTGTTACTTTCCATTTGGAGGGGAGGTGGAGAAGAAATTCAAAATGATATTATAAAATATAAATTATAAAGGAATATAGTAGAGATATAAGAAAAATCAGTATCATTCGTTCTCAAGAAAGGAACTGGATAAAGTTGGTACGAGATTATTTGAATCAAAAAAACAGAGAAAATAAAAAAGAATTATAAAAGATTAAAATTTCTTTTTCGTTTCCTCTGTTTTTGATTATAAGAACATATTTATTTTGATCTATAATTAGAAATTATAGGAATCGCCGGGATTATAATAAATCAGCGATTTCGTAAATTAAGCGTTCGGATTTCTCCCAGCCGAGGCAAGGGTCGGTAATGGATTTACCATAGCAGCCGCCGCCTACTGGCTGATTGCCGTCTTCGATGTAACTCTCAATCATGAGACCTTTTACAAGTCCTCTGATATCTTTGGAAAGATGGCAGCTATGCATTACTTCTTTTGCAATACGAATCTGCTCAAGGTAATGTTTACCGGAGTTTGCATGGTTTGTGTCAATAATTACACCTGGATTCTTTAAGCTACTCTCCTGATATAACTCAAACAATTCATTTAAATCTTCGTAATGATAGTTAGAGTATGTCTTACCATGTTTGTCAACATATCCTCTTAATAATGCATGTGCATATGGATTACCTAATGACTGTACTTCCCATCCACGATACAGGAATACATGCTGTCCCTGTGCGGCTGTAATAGAGTTCATCATAACGGATAAATCTCCACCTGTTGGATTCTTCATTCCTACTGGGATTCCAACACCACTTGCAGTCAGACGATGCTGCTGATCTTCTACAGAACGTGCTCCGATTGCGACATAAGATAATAAATCAGAAACATAACGATGATTCTCTGGATATAACATCTCATCTGCACAAGTAAGCCCACTCTCAAGAATCGCTCTCTGATGAAGTTCACGAACCGCAATAATACCCTGAAGCATATCTGGCTTCTTTTCCGGGTCTGGCTGATGTACAAGACCTTTGTATCCGCCGCCTGTTGTACGAGGCTTATTCGTGTATACTCTAGGGATAATCATAATCTTATCCTTAACTTTCTCCTGCACTTTTGATAATCTTGTCAGATAATCAAGGACAGCATCCTCTCTGTCGGCAGAACAAGGTCCGATAATTAATAATAACTTGTCAGACTTTCCCTCAAAAATTCTTCGGATTTCAGGATCTCTTTCCTGTTTAATCTTTACGATTCTCTCATCTGCCGGAAACTGCTCTTTTAATTCCTTTGGCACTGGCAGTTTCCTGAAAAATTTCATATCCATATCCATAATCGTCTGTTCTCCTTTATATTACTTTCTTCTTTGTAAAAATGATTGCGTATTTATAAATCTTCCTTATCTTAACATAAAAGATGTATTCACACAACACTTTTTAGCTTTAAAGTGTGGAAAAATATTTTTCAACTATTTTAGAACGTGTTGCAAAAATGATTTTTCAAACACGCTCTATATATTTTGCGAGAGATTTCAATATTTTTTTTACTTTTACCTTCTGATGCTTTATAATAATATCATATAATAACGCCAAAGCACGTTTGAAAAATACTCTAAAAATTTTCAGGAGGAATTTATTGTGGATTCTACAACCAGCACAATCACAGAAGCTTACTCTATGGATTCTGCAGCTAACACAAGCATAGAGTCTTATACTATGGATTCTGCGGCCAGCAGAATCACAGAAACTTACTCTATAGATTCTATAGCCGACACCCTTGCAAAGGCTTATTCTATTATAGAAGAAGGAGGACAGCCTTTAGCTTCGGAAACTACTTGTATACAATACATATTTTTATCTCCTTCTCACATTGAAGCTTTCCACAATAATGAACTGTATTTAGAATATATCCAGAATCTCGTAAAAGAAAGGTTCAATGTTTCCTTTCCTGAAGAAAAGTCTGCATTTGACCAATATTTTTCAGATTGCATTCAGCTAAAAGAACAGTTAGAGTCCCACGGAAATTTTGATAAGACTGTATGGCTTTCTTATACAACAAGCCTTCTTGAGTCTTTAAAAACACCGTACTATTCCGTGTATTCTTTTACTTTACTGACGTTAGAGTCCTGTTTTACAGATCCACAGCTTTTTGATAAGGTTCAGAAGTCTTTTTACTCTGTACTAATCAAATCTTCCGAAAAAAAACAGTCTATTATAAGAAAAATTATTGAGCACGCACCAGTTTATAAAAAATATTCTTATATCAAAGAAAATCTTCTTTCTGATATTTTGATAAATACCCTGGCTCTTTTTGGTGATGAAAAAGAATACTGGCTGGCATCTTTTATTAATCTTTTTGAAAATAACAATGCCGTACATTCTTTACCTAAAAATACAAGTAACAAGGAATGGAATACTCCCTCTCTTTTAATGATATTTTTTGAATGGGAGGAACTCTTCTTAAAAAACAGAGCATCAAAAGATTTTTCTTCTTTTTCTGAGTATCTTTCCAGCAGGACTTTATATTTTTATAAACACGCTGGAACTACTTCTGATAATTTACTGAAAAATGCAACAAGCAACGCATCTGTCACATCTGCCGGAACCTCTGCCTCCATAGATTCTGCAATTCTGTCAAATATAGAAAATGCTTATGTAGACAGCGAGTTTTTAAATACTTTTGCCTACAACATGACCACACGCCTTTATCATGCTAATCCGGCAATTGGTCGCGATCAGGAAATTTCAGATTTAGAATTAATTTTGATTTCTCCTAAAAAATCTCCTTTATTAATTGGAGAAGCTGGTGTCGGAAAAACGTCCGTCGTAGAAGGGCTGGCCTATCGTCTTCAGCGCGGCACTGTCCCTGATTTGTTAAAAAATAAAAAAATATTTAAATTGACTACGACTTCTCTTTTGAGTGGCACAAAATATGTTGGCGAAATGGAAGACCGTATCAAAAAGCTTGCTGGCGAATTAGAGGCACACCCTGATGTCATTTTATTTATCGATGAAATTCATACAATTGTTGGAGCGGGCTCCACAGAAAGCTCTAATAATGACATTTCAAATATGCTGAAACCCTATATTGACAGAGGAGATATTAAAATTATTGGCGCAACGACACGAGAAGAATACACTCGTTTTCTTCTTCCTGACAAAGCACTTACCCGCCGTTTTTATCCAATTTCTATTGAAGAACCTGATGAAGAATTAACTTTATCTATCCTTAGTGGAAGTATTCCTTCTATAGAATATGAAACAAAGGTAAAAAATACTTTCTCTGCTAATACAACGGAACGAATTCTGCGCACTTTAATCTCTATATCCATGCCTGAAAATCAGCCAGATGACCAGCCTGCAAAGCGTCCCGAACTTCCTCTCACACTTTTAGAGATGGCCTTTTCCTATGCTGCGCTCTCTGGAAAAACTGCTTTGTCTTGTGAATATATCGAACAGGCTGTACACCATAGTAATCGCTTAAGAAAAGAAATCCGAACAAACTTTACCTGTGCATTGTAAGATTTTTATGGTATTTCTGAAAAACTTCATATAGAATAGAAACTATAGCAACTTCATAAACTATGTCTGCATACCTGTAATAAAAAACTGCCAAATAGGCAGACTAACAGAAAATAATAAATAAATTGGGACTGTGTAATTAAGATTAAATATTATGTTCAAAAATAAAAATAATAATTATGAATCAGAACTGCCTTCAGTCAATTCTCTTTCATAAAAAAACCACGGACTCACCCCTAGTGTACTGCAGATTGTTAAATAATCATCCGCGGAGAGTGAGCCCTTAGCCTTTATTAAAGAGGACTTAGAAAGTCCAGTAGAGATCATAAATGTTTCTTCGGATATATTATGCTGCTCTAAATAATCTATTATCTTTTGTAAATTTATCATAAAGCAACCATCCTTAATAAGAGCCTTTTACTCTTAGAAACTAAACACATTATAGCATAGCAATTCTATTTAAACAAGAAATTTTTAATATTTTTTCTAGTTTAAATAGAATTTCCACAACAAGCGGAGGCCGCAATGAGAAATGACAATATTGCACGATCATTAAGATACTATAGAAATGTCAATCACAAAAGCATTGACGATATCATAGCTTTTTTAAGAGAACATGATTATGATGTCTCTGAAAAAACTATTTACGCATGGGAAAATGGTTCTAACCAGCCTCGCGCAGATATCCTCATGCTCTTATGCGAATATTACCAGATAGATGATGTCCTTACCGCCTTTGGATACAGAGATGCTGAGACCTCTTTCCTTCAAGACCCACTGTCTGTCTCTGAAATCTCTCTCATAAAATCATATCGTGAACACAAAGAAATGCAGACAGCAGTACACAAATTACTCGACCTGCCAGCACCAGTAACAAGGACGCGCAGAAAAAGAAAACCTAAGAAATCCAATCCAGAAGTCTGATTCACAGAAAAAAGTTCTTGCATTCATATTCTATTTATGGTAAAATTAATATTCGTAAGCGGATATGGCGGAATTGGCAGACGCGCTAGATTCAGGTTCTAGTGAGCATTACGCTCATGCAAGTTCAAGTCTTGTTATCCGCATTACAAAAATAGTAAAGGGTTTGGAAATCTCCAAACCCTTTATTTTTTATCTGGAGCGTGTCTGAAAAATGCTCTAATTCTTATTTTTCAAACTTCTTATTCCATAATTCCACTGTACTAGTCATCGCCCCACTAAAACCGGCCTCTTTACATTTCTTTAATTTTTCTTCTGTATTAACAAACCCAGCTACATAATATTCTCCGTCCCATACTTTTTTAAATGTAGGAAGAAATTCTATAGCATGATAATACGGACGTAACTCAATAGCATCGAATTTCACCTCATTGATCGTCTTCAGGGCATTATCTACAGAAATGGAATCCATCAGCGTAATTCGATAAATCACCTTGACATTTAATCCCTTCATCATATGTAATTTCGTAATACTCGATCCAATAATTCCATCCACATGATAAAGCTTTTTGAGCATTTGAAAAGCAATCCTGTCTTTTCCCAGTCCATCTACCAATTCATGATTTACAATAACCGTCTTTCCAGCCTGATGACATATGTGACTAAGCTGCTGCAAATTTCCAATATGAACACCTGTAAGCTGTATACAGAGATTATCGGATTGTATCGCTTTTTTTAAGTATTTTACCTCTTTTACAGATGGAATAATTTTAAAATTACTTGTATTTTTCTCATTCTCCATAATAATTACATTTTCCTTTGCAAATTACTGTTTTCATTATAATATATTCCCCAGATAAATTAAATAGTAATTTGCCGGGGTGAGTAGACAGACGAAGTCTGAGAATCAAATCACTCCAACAATAAATAGCAATTTTCCCCCCCACAGCCAAAGCACAGCCCCCGAAGAGAGTCTAACCCCTATATTTGTGGCCTCGGAGCAAGGTTTGGATGCGAGTACTTAAAGCGAGCATTCAAACCGCCGCGACTAAAGTCACAAATATAGGGGTTAGACTCTCTTCGGGGGCGTTTCTTTGGCTGTGGAGAGGAAATTCCTATTTAGTTGCTTTTTCCGACAAATAATGTTAATATACATGAGACAAAATATAAATTTTTCTATTATTTATGCAGGATTTTTCATATAAGATGCAAATTTTCGATAGCAGAATAATAGAAAATCATAGGAGGTATTATGAGTAGACCGACAAACAACATGTCAGAAGAACTATTCAAAGTGGATGGAAAAACATCTGTAGGTGAGACCCTTCCACTTGCCCTGCAACATGTGGTGGCCATGATTGTAGGATGTGTTACACCGGCAATTATCGTGGCTGGTGTGGCCGGACTGTCAGAACAAGATTCTGTTATTTTAATTCAGGCAGCCCTTACGATGTCAGCAATTACAACATTGATTCAGGTATTCCCTCTCCTTCGGACAGGGAAAATTGCAATCGGTTCTGGACTTCCGGTAATCATGGGTATCAGTTTTGCCTATGTACCGACTATGCAGGCAATTGCAGGAAGATTTGATATCGCAACGATATTAGGAGCACAGATTGTTGGAGGTATCGTAGCGGTTTTCGTTGGTATTTTTATTAAGCAGATTCGTAAGTTTTTTCCACCGTTAATTACAGGTACCGTTGTATTTGCTATCGGTCTTTCATTGTATCCAACAGCAATTAATTATATGGCTGGTGGTGCGAGCAATGAAAGTTACGGTTCCTGGGAGAACTGGCTTGTAGCGATTATCACACTTTGTATCGTAACAGCACTGAATCATTATGGAAAAGGAATCTGGAAGCTGGCATCCATATTAATTGGAATTATTGCAGGATATATCATTTCATTATTTTTTGGAATGGTTGATTTTTCAGCAGTAGTAAATGCATCCTGGTTTGCGCTTCCAAAGCCAATGCACTTTGGAATCAAGTTTGAACCATCTTCCTGTGTTGCAATCGGCGTATTATTTGCCATTAATTCCATTCAGGCAATCGGAGATTTTTCCGCAACAACAACAGGCGGACTTGACCGTATGCCGACAGATGAAGAATTAAATGGAGGTATCGTAGGATATGGATTAAGTAATATTGTCTGTGCAATTTTTGGCGGACTTCCAACTGCAACATACAGCCAGAACGTAGGTATTGTAGGTTCTACGAAAGTTGTTGCAAAAAGAGTATTTGAGACTTCAGCTATTATTATTCTGATTGCAGGATTAATTCCAAAGTTTTCCTCTGTACTTACAACGATTCCGTACTGTGTACTCGGTGGAGCAACCGTTTCTGTATTTGCATCAATTGCAATGACTGGAATTAAACTCATCACAACAGCACCGATGGATTTTAGAAATACAACAGTCGTTGGATTATCAATTGCTCTTGGCATGGGTGTGACACAGGCAAATGCAGCGTTGGCAACTTTCCCTGCATGGGTAACAACTATCTTTGGAAAGTCCCCTGTTGTATTGGCAACTATTACTGCGGTATTCTTAAATCTTGTGTTACCAAAAAACAGTGATTAAAGAATAATTTATTACAGGCAAAACACACGAACCATCAAAGAGAATATACCCTATATCTGTGACTTTAGTCGTGGCGGTTTGAATGCTCGCTTATGCGCTTATATCCAAACCTTGTTCTGAGACCACAGATATAGGGTATATTTTCTTTGGTGGTTCTATTTGTTCCAATTTGGCAAATATGCCGTCGTCTGTAGCTTACCTAATGAATTAAATAGCAATCTCTCTCTTGACAAATCTTGAAAGATGAATATAATAGATACAGCGCAAAAAAAGTTTGATATTGAACAATTCAATATTGAATGGTTTGATTCTAAACAATTTATACAAAGGAATAAGAAGATAAGGAGGTACCGTGAAGAGAGAAGAAATGATAGGATTTATTGTGCGCTCTTTGGACAACATGATGATGCGGAATGCAGTGGGCGATGAGAAGTCCGAGAAGAAGGGAATGATGCCGGTGATGCAAGGATGGATCATCGGTTATTTATATGACCATAAGGACGAGGAGATTTTTCAGAGAGATATTGAGGCAGAGTTTTATATTGCCCGTTCTACGGTGACCTGTTTGGTGAAACAGATGGAGCAGAAAGGGTATATCGCAAGAGTGGCAGTGGAGAGAGATTGTCGCTTGAAGCGTCTTTGTCTTCTGGAAAAAGGAGAAAAACTTCATGAATGTTTTCTACAAAATATTGATAATGTGGAGAAAAAGGTTCGTGAGGGAATCGATGAAGAAGAATTGCAGACTTTTTTTAAGGTGGCAAAGCAGATTCGAGAGAATCTTGAACAGATGCAGTAAGGCAATGCAAAGTGCTGTGTGCATCAAGAGAATATATAATTAAAAAAGAAAGAGAAAGGACGGTGGTTTAGAATGATAAAGACTCTTGCAGGACAGGTTAAAGAGTTTAAGAAAGATTCTATTATTACACCAATTTTCATGATTTTAGAGGTGATCATGGAAATGATTATTCCTCTTTTGATGTCATCAATTATTGATGATGGCGTGGAAAAGGGAGATATTCATCATATTTATATTATTGGTATATGGATGGTTGTGGCAGCAGGCATAGGTTTGTTTGCCGGTATTATGGGAGGAAAGTACGGTGCAAGGGCATCAACAGGTTTTGCCCGTAATTTACGACAGGCAATGTTTGAAAATATTCAGACATTTTCTTTTTCTAATATTGATAAGTTCAGTACCCCAAGTTTGGTTACCCGTATGACAACAGACGTAACAAACTTACAGAACTCCTATCAGATGCTTCTTCGTATGTGTGTGCGTGCGCCATTTAGTTTAATCTGTGCAATGATTATGTCATTTTCGGTGAATGTAAAGCTCGCAAGTATTTATCTGGTTGCGGTTATTATTCTTGGTGCGCTTCTTGCAATTATTATCTGGAGGGCAATGGGATATTTTACAGCAATGTTTAAGAAGTACGATGACTTAAATGAAAGTGTGCAGGAAAATGTTTCTGCAATTCGTGTTGTAAAAGCATATGTACGTGAAAAATATGAAAAGAGCCGCTTTACAAAGGCAAGTGGTAATGTATATCGTATGGCGGTAAAAGCGGAGAGAATTGTTTCTTTTAACTCTCCATTAATGATGCTTACAGTATACTCCTGTATTCTTGGTATTAGCTGGCTTGGTGCAAAGATGATTGTACAGTCTGCACTTACAACAGGGGAACTCATGATGCTTCTTGCTTATTGTATGAGTATTTTAATGAACCTTATGATGCTTTCCATGGTATTTGTTATGCTTTCTATGAGTGTGGCAAGTGCAGAGCGTGTATCTGAAGTGTTAAATGAAACACCGGATATTGTGAATCCAGAGAATCCTGTTTATAAAGTAAAAGATGGAAGTATTGTCTTTGACCACGTTTCTTTCCGTTATAATAAAGAGGGCAAGAAAAATGTATTAAATGATATTGACCTTTCTATCAAAGAAGGAGAGACAATCGGTATCATTGGTGGAACTGGTAGTGCAAAGTCCAGTCTTGTTAACTTAATCAGCCGTCTGTATGATGTTTCCGAAGGACGTTTACTTGTTGGCGGAAAAGATGTAAGGGAATACGATATTGAAACACTTCGAGATGAAGTTTCTGTTGTATTACAGAAAAATGTTCTTTTCTCCGGTACAATTCTCGATAACCTCCGCTGGGGTGATGAGAATGCAACAGAGGAAGAGTGTAAGAGGGCCTGCCATCTTGCCTGTGCGGATGAATTTATTGACCGAATGCCAGATGGTTATCATACATATATCGAACAGGGTGGTTCGAATGTTTCTGGTGGGCAAAAGCAGCGTCTTTGTATTGCAAGAGCCCTTCTTAAAAAGCCAAAGATTCTGATTCTTGATGACAGTACAAGTGCCGTAGATACCGCAACCGATGCAAAGATTCGTGAAGCATTTGCAAAAGAAATTCCAGATACAACAAAATTGATCATCGCACAGAGAGTCTCCAGTATTCAGAGTGCAGACAGAATTATTGTTATGGATAACGGAGAAATTTCCGGTTTTGATACCCATGAGAATCTTATGAAATCCAATGAAATTTACAGAGATGTCTACGAATCCCAGACTAAGGGTGGCGGAGACTTTGATGAGAACGGAGGTGAATAGAGATGGCACGGATAAAGAATATGAAAAATGCTAAAAAGGTAGAGAATCCCGGAGTTTTATTAAAACGTCTTATGGGATATATTATGAAGCATTACGGGGCTGCCTTTGTTACAGTATTGATCTGTATTTTGATCAGTGTTATCTGTAACGTACAGGGAACGATGTTTATGCAGACTTTGATTGATGATTATATTGTTCCAATGCTAAAAGATGGAAGTCGTGATTTTTCCGGTCTTGCACACGCAATCACAAGAGTTGCTGGATTTTATGCGATTGGAGTAGCTGTTACACTGTTGTATTCACAGATTATGGTAAATATCACTCAGGGTACGTTACGAAGCCTGCGTGATGATTTGTTTACGCATATGCAGGACCTTCCGATTAAATATTTTGATACACATGCACATGGAGATATCATGTCCGTGTATACGAACGATATTGATACGTTGCGCCAGATGATTTCCCAGAGTATTCCACAGATTTTTAATAGTGGAATTATGGTTGTCAGTATTATCGTATGTATGCTTGTGTTAAGTGTTCCGCTTACTGTTGTCAGTCTGGCTATGGTCGGCATTATGGTTTATCTTTCTAAACGTATTGCAACTTTGAGTGGAAAATACTTCGTACAGCAACAAAAAGACCTTGGTGCGGCTAATGGTTATATCGAGGAAATGATGCAGGGACAAAAAGTTGTCAAAGTATTCTGCCATGAAGAAAAAAGTATTGAAGAATTTAAAGAATTAAATGATAAACTGTTTCATAGTGCGGATAATGCAAATAAATTTGCCAATATTGCCATGCCAGTAAATGCACAGGTTGGAAATATCAGTTATGTTATCGTTGCGATTGTTGGTGGTATTCTTGCTATCAATGGAATTGGCAGTTTTACTCTTGGTGGATTAGCAAGCTTTTTGACATTTAATAAGAGTTTAAATATGCCAATCGGTCAGGTCAGCCAACAGGTAAACTTTGTTGCAATGGCACTTGCCGGAGCACAGCGAATCTTTGAGCTTCTTGACGAAGAACCAGAAGTAGATGAAGGCTATGTAACTCTTGTCAATGCAACAGAAGATGCAGATGGAACGATTCACGAAACAGACAAACATACTGGAACCTGGGCATGGAAACATTTTCATAAAGAAGATGGAACAACAACGTATGCCAAGCTTCTTGGTGATGTAGAATTCCTCGGTGTAGACTTTGGATACGATGAGAAGAAGATTGTACTTCACGATATCAAAATGTTTGCCACACCAGGACAAAAGATTGCATTCGTTGGTTCTACCGGAGCTGGAAAGACAACTATCACTAACCTTATCAACCGTTTCTATGATATACAGGATGGAAAAATCCGTTACGACGGCATTAACATCAATAAGATAAAGAAAGCCGATTTAAGACATTCCCTCGGAATGGTGTTACAGGATACGCATTTATTTACAGCAAGCGTCAAAGACAATATCCGCTATGGTAAATTAGATGCGACCGATGAAGAGGTTATCGAAGCAGCAAAACTTGCCAACGCAGACAGCTTTATCGAACGGCTTCCACAGGGATATGACACTGTTCTTACTGGAGATGGTGCCAACTTAAGTCAGGGTCAGAGACAGCTCCTATCTATCGCAAGAGCAGCCATCGCAGACCCACCAGTATTAATCCTTGATGAAGCAACCAGTTCCATTGATACCCGTACTGAGAAAATCGTACAGGAAGGTATGGATCGACTGATGCATGGAAGAACTACCTTCGTTATCGCACATCGCCTTTCTACTATCAAAAACAGTGATTGTATTATGGTATTAGAACAGGGGCGAATCATTGAGAGAGGCTCCCATGATGATTTGATTGAAGAACAGGGAAGATACTACCAGCTTTATACAGGAAATAAGGCTTAGCTTATTTAGCATCTATTTCTTTATCACATCATAAAGCACCTTTATCGCGTCCTCCACCCCCGTTGTATTGAGATAGGAATAGTTTATGATGAAGGTATGTGCCGCAAAATCATCTGGGCTGTCGTGATAGTAGGCGGAGAGGCTGTTTAGTTTGACACCTTTTTGTAAAGCTCTCTGCATGAGTTCTTCATCGGACAGTTCCGTATTGACCTTGAGCAGAAAATGTAGTCCAGAGTCTTCTTCCATGATGGTGACATAGGAAGCGAGCGGGCTGTTTTTTATGGCATCAAGAAGGCTGTCTCTTTGTTTATGATAGAAGTTTCGCATTCGATTAATATGTTTTTCGAAGCAGCCTTCGTTAATAAAGCGCATTAGAGCGTACTGTTCAAAGTTTGAGACGGTACAGGAATAGAAACTTAACCGTTCCAGAAAGCGGTTGGCAAGTTTTTCGACCGAGCTGTTTCCGATAGCGGTACTGCGGCGTATGGATTTGATTTCGTTTTCGGCGAAATCGAACCGCCCGCATTCGGCCTGCAGGAGCAAATTCACCAGCCGCGCAATACGGAAAGCCGGGAAATTATAGAACACGAGCCCGGTCGCCTGGATCCGGGTCATGGCCTTGCGGGCTTCGCCACCCCGGTCGCACACCAGATGCAGCACGACCAGATTGAGTTGCAACAACAGTTGGACATCGAGTTTTTGCTGCGACAGTTTGCGGAACAGGGTCTCCTCATGTTGCTTATAAAGTTCCTGCGCATCGGCGAAAGCCCCGCAATTGATGAGCCGGAACGAATCGTACAGATAGATAAAGGCCAGCACTTTGCGGACAAACTCCTGGGGGTAGTCGCTTTCCGTAAGCCGGTGCAGCTTGGCGATAAAAAAGGGCATCTCATCGTAAAGCCCCGCCGAAAGCAGGCTGTCCAATACCCCCAGCACGGCATCGAGGTAGTGCAACGGAGGGTTGAGCATCCGGCCCGGATTGTGGTCGAACAATTCGAGCAGTTGCTGATAGATGCGGATGGCAGCCTTGTAATTGCCCGACTGCAGGAAATAGGTCGACTGGAACAGCTGGTGGAGTTTATCCACCTCGAACCCGTTGTACGTGTTATTGGCGATCAGGTATGATTTTTTTAAGAATAGATACACTTACGGTAGAGAAGTCTGACTTATCATAG
>OJNJ01000483.1_pt1 | contig 23069 bp, 19 predicted proteins | sample 1597491 | NCBI WGS metagenome assembly OJNJ01 (sample SAMEA2452132, study PRJEB22498) | human gut metagenome | biome: human feces; feature: human gut; material: feces | place: Australia | collected 2012 | reverse complement strand
AATAACGAAAATACGTTATTTCAGAGATATTGTAATTGGATTTTGCAACAAAATTGCAACAAATTTGTTTGTAATAATGCGTGATAATGCTGAAATATGCACGTTTCACAGCATATGGTGAGTTCAATTTCATAAGATTTTGTGGATAAGTCCGGAAAAATTTCATTTTCAGATGAAAAATAGATTGACACACTCGGACGTGTGTTATATAATTGTTAAATGTGACATGGCATAAGTGCGTGTCCTTAAACTATGAGTTAAGTGCTTAACCAAAGCCCCGGAGAAGCATTTAATATCAATCATATTAGAATTAATAGAATGCAATAAAAGCAATCATTTCAGGAGGAAAACCAATGAAAAGTTATATGGCTAGTGCATCAACAGTTGAAAGAAAATGGTATGTAGTTGATGCTGCAGATTATACATTAGGTCGTTTAGCATCACAGGTTGCTAGTGTTTTAAGAGGAAAGAACAAGCCTACTTACACACCGTTCATCGACTGTGGTGACAACGTTATCGTAATCAACGCTGATAAGGTTAAGGTTACAGGTAAGAAGTTAGATCAGAAGATTTACTATCATCATTCAGACTATGTTGGTGGTATGAAGGAAACAACATTAAAGGAAATGATGGAAAAGAAGCCTGAGAGAGTTATCGAACTCGCTGTTAAGGGAATGCTTCCAAAGGGACCTTTAGGCAGACAGATGTATACAAAGCTTCATGTATATGCAGGACCTGATCATGATCAGGCAGCTCAGAAGCCGGAAGTTTTAAAGTTTTAATTAAAGGACAAATAAGGAGGAAATGACAGTGGCTAAGAAGGCAAACGGAAAGTTCTACGGAACAGGTAGAAGAAAAAGCAGTATTGCTAGAGTATATTTAGTACCGGGTAACGGTAACATTACAATCAATAAGAGATCACTTGATGAGTATTTCGGTCTTGAAACACTTAAGGTTGTTGTAAAGCAGCCTTTAGCATTAACAGAAACAACTGAAAAGTTTGATGTTCTTGTAAATGTACACGGTGGCGGATACACAGGTCAGGCTGGTGCTATCAGACACGGTATCTCAAGAGCTCTTCTTGAAGTTGATTCAGAAGAATACCGTCCATTATTAAAGAAGGCTGGCTTCTTAACAAGAGATCCTCGTATGAAGGAAAGAAAGAAGTATGGTTTAAAGGCAGCTCGTCGTGCACCACAGTTCTCAAAGAGATAATAAGCAGAACATCGGAAACCCTTGTAAACACTGGTTTGCAGGGGTTTCTTTTTACCCAATTCCAAGCATTTGGTGCTTATTTGGTGTTTGTTCTGTTAAAATCTGTTCCATAAGTTCAGCAGTTTTCTTTCTTGAACTATCTAAAACAGCGGTGTATGTGCCTGCTGTAATATGAATATCAGTATGTCCTAAAAACTATGATATAATATTTTAAACACATATGTGATAAATAATGATATTACAAATATTTTAGATAAATTAAATATTTAGATAGTGGAAAAATTTTGACATAATATGAGAAGAGTATTTGTTTAATTATTGATATATAAAGGAGAATAAATGGCAAGACAAAGAAAAAATAGAAGAAAAAAGAATACGGAGAAAAAAGAAAAGAAATCGTTTGATAATTATATTGTATTATGTAAACCAATTATTACAATTATACTAGGATTATTTACTGCATTATATCCTATATTAAATACAATTTATAAAATAAATTATCAAAGTAAATGTGAAAAATTTTATTGTATACCAGGTGAATATTTTAATTCCAATATAAATAATGCACTTTTATATTTATCTTGTATTGTAATACTTGTATTAATAAGCATAATGCCAGCATTTATGAAAAAGTATTTTGAGAAAACAGAAGATTTAACAAAAGGACAATTGGCAGAAGCAGCTGTTATATCTGTAGGTATTGGCATGGAAATGGGATTATTTAATGTATATAATTTAGATATAATTATGAAAAAAACATATAAAACAAATGTAATTTTTTATTCAATTAATAAGTGGATAAATAACAATGTCAATTTTATAGTAATATTAGTTGTTGTCTTTGGGTCGTTATCTATTTTGGGAATTACTTTGATAGATAAGATAAAATGCATACAGTGGAATTGGATTAAAAATGTAGTATTTATCGGACTAACTATTTCATTGACGACAAGTGTATTACTTATGTTATATGGAACAATATTTAAACTTAGTATTTCGATTGAAAATAAAACTAAATATGAATTTGTAACATATGATAATGATGAATATGTTATTTTATCCTCATATGATGAAAAGCTTTTGATTATTCCATTTGAAATTAATGAAAATGGGCACTACATATTTAAGACAGATCAGTATTTATTTAGTGAACGATATGGGGGAAGATATCAATACAGAGATATAAAATATAGCCCGAAAATTAATTAGAAAACATTTACATAAAGTAATAGGTGCTTTGTACTAAAAAGTTAAAATGAAGTTTATAAATGTAAACGAGTCCTAAACAATAATGGGGAATTTTTAGTATATAACACATATGCAATACTGTCAGACACAAATTACTTATTCATTGTTTTTTCAAGATACGCAAAGCCTCTCAAACAGATAGAATTTATAATTCAAAGTGTCTTGTGGCATTTCAGAAAAGTTTATTATACTTTGAAATTTTAGCTTTGAGGTATTTTTATGTAGATTGTGATAAAATTATATATAACAGTTGGGTATTAAATGTAATTAATAAGTTATTTTCATATTAATAGAACGAAGGAGTGTTTATATGACAACTGTAAGCACAAAAAGCGGTAGAATTATAAAAGTTATATCCAGAAAAGAAGAAAAAAATACATTGACACTATTAGATAACGAAATGGACGAAAGGGCAGTTGAAGCTGTTAAGGCGGCGATAAATAAGGCAAAAATTTGTAAAAAGCCTATAGCAGGTTATGATAAAGAAAAGAAGCGGGCTTATAATTGAGTATGCAAATGAGGAAAGAAAATATGTAAAATCTACAGAAAGGAAAAAAGAAATCATGTTCCCTAAGAAAAACCACCCCAATCAACCCACCACCCCAATCCCCACCCGCCGCAGTATCCGCAAATACAAGCCCAACCCCGTTCCGAAGCACATAATAGACCGGATAATAGAAGCGGCGGGGGCGGCACCGTCGGCAAAGAACCGCCAGCCGTGGCAGTATCGTGTATACACCGGCAATGCAAAAAAGAATCTGCTTGAAGTCATGAAAAAAGGGCTTCTAAGAGAAGAAAAAGAGCCGCAGCTTCCGCTGTCCGCCGCCGGAATGCCGGATGCGTACAATACGCTTCACATTATGGAAAATGCGCCGGTTATCATCATGGTCGTAAATACAAACGGCAGGTCACCGTTTGCCGTGCTGAATGCAGACGAAAGATTTACGCAGATAAACGATACCCTCTCAATCGGGGCGTCTATACAAAACATGCTGTTAAGGGCGGAAGAATTGGGACTTGGCTCATTATGGATAGGCAACACCTGTTTTGCGTACCGGGAGCTGACGGAATACATGCAGATAGACACGGAATTAATCGGTGCGGTTGCACTGGGCTATAAAGCGGAAAATCCGTCTGCACGTCCGAGAAAAAATCTAAAAGAAATCGTTCAGTACATTTCCGATTAAAATCAACAGTGCATTTCATTAGACAAGCGGTTGAATTTGTGAGATAATAAAAGATACTCATGGGTATTATACAAATGTATCAGCGATACCCGGTTGTAAAGAAAGGCACATCATCATGGCAGCAGTTGTAACTGAAAAAATCATAGAAATGTTTCTGATACTTCTTGGCGGGGTAATCGTCTACAAAGCAGGACTGATAGATGATAAAACCGTTCCGAAGTTATCCAACCTGTTATTAATGTTTATATCGCCGCTGCTCATATTCCAGTCCTACCAAATGGAATTTGAAATGCGGCTGTTTTACGGACTGCTTTGGACACTGACGGCGTCCGCAGTCACATTTGCGGTCACAATCGTATTATCGGAGCTGTTATTCCGCAAAAAAGGAGAGCGCACACCCGTAGAAAAAATAGCCGTCATCTATTCCAACAGCGGCTTTATCGGACTGCCGTTAATTAACGGCATCATCGGTTCGGAAGGCATTTTTTACATGACGGCATATCTGACCGTCTTTAATTTACTGCTGTGGACACACGGTGTACTCGTTATGGGTAGTGCGGGCAGTTTTAAGGAAATGTGTAAAAATCTGCTGACACCGACCATTATTGCGATATTTGCAGGCGTTGTCTGCTTTGTCACACAGCTGCGCCTGCCGGATGTGTTTGCAAATCCCATACAGATGATTGGCAATATGAATACACCGCTTGCCATGATTATCGCGGGAGCCAATCTGGCACAGGGAAATCTTTTAAAAAGCCTGCAGAATAAGCGGCTGTATCTGATCTGTTCCGTCAAGCTCATTTTATATCCGCTCGTGGGGCTTGCGGCATTGTGGCTGTTACATTTGGAATTTCATATTGCATTTACCGTATTTATCGGCATGGCGTGCCCGGCGGGCGCATCGGCGATTATGTTTGCGGAGCGTTACGGAAAAGACGCAAAATACGCCTCTGAAATCTTTGTGGTGACAACCGTATTATCGGCAGTATCGATTCCTGTGCTGTCCGTGCTTGCAATCCGCCTGCTTGGCGCGGCGTAAGAGCAGACAAGCGCTGGAAATATATAAGCAGCAGCCGCAGAATTAAGATTAAAATCCATGTAAAATAAAAGGAAAAACACAAAATAGCAGTTGCAAACGACTGGAAAAATTTGTATACTAAAACAAGTGAAAAATGTGATAAAGGGGAGCAACACAATGACGGTACAGGAGTGTTATCAGCAGATACAGGGCAATTATGAGAATGTGTTGAAGCGTTTAAAGACAGATGAGAGAATTGTAAAATTTCTTGAGCTGTTCTTAAGTGATACCACTTATGAGAAATTATCCGAAGCGGTAAATGCCAAAAATGATCAGGAAATTTTTAAATGTGTCCATGATTTAAAAGGTATGGCGCTGAATCTGGGTTTGACGGCATTGCAGAAAGCAGCACAAAATTTGTGTGATGCAGTGCGTTACGGTGAACCATCAGTTGATATTGATCCGTTATATCAGGAAGTTACCAAAGAATATCAGAAAGTTGTAGATATAATACACGTAATCATGCAGGGACAGAACAGGAGCGTTTAAACCTGCACAATGGAGGATGAACATGGAAGAAAAAAAGAAGTATCGGTTCGCCGATGAAAAAGAACAGCTAAAGAGGGTCAATTCATTTTTAGCAACAGGCTATACCATATTTTATATTGTAATTTTAAGTGTGAGCTGGGAATCGTATTTCAGAGGCGTACGGACACTTGGTTATACAGGGCTGCTCAGCGTTCTGACACTGATAGCGATGGCGATTAATTTCCTTTCAACAAGAAAGGACAAGTCACAGTCCCGGTCAAGACAGATAGCGTTTATATGTTTTGTAGTTATTGCATTTTTAATGGCATACGCTTACGACAGTTATTATGTAAGATTTATTGCGGCAATTCCGTTTTGCGGCTATGTACTGCTGTACGACAAGAAAAATGTTGCTGTTACGGGCGGTATTTATTTTGCATTAAATGTATTTGTCAATATTATCAGAATCGGTGTACAGCATGCATATCCGAAAGAAGTGGCAATTGACCATATTTATGCGACATTTGCAATCGGACTGCTCATTGTGTTAATTTATGCAACCACGAGTGTTGCCGAGCAGTTTAAAAGGGATACAGAAGGCAGTTTAAAGGAACAGCATGAAAAGCAGAAGGTGATGGTCCGTGACATTTTAGAGGTGGCACATGAGGTTTCGGAAGGCACACAGAATGCCATGAATATTGTCAATGATTTAAATGATTCGACAAAGGTGGTTGGACAGACCATGCAGGATATTGCTGGCAGTAACCAGAATACCGCAGAAAATATCCAGACGCAGACCGAGATGAGCCGGAATATTCAGGAATCTATCGGAACAACACTGCAGTATGCAGAAGAAATGGTACAGGTGGCACAAGAATCCGGTACACTCAATGAAAGCAGTATCAATGCGATGAATCATTTAAAGACACAGGCAGAAGTCATTGCTGCGACAAATGAAGATGTAGCAACGCTGATGAATACGTTAAAAGAGCGTACAGAAGCCGTAAAAGGCATTGTCGATACAATCTTTTCGATTTCATCACAGACCAATCTGCTGGCGTTAAATGCATCCATTGAAAGTGCAAGAGCGGGCGAAGCCGGAAAAGGGTTTGCAGTTGTAGCGGACCAGATTCGTAATCTTGCAGAAGAAAGCAGAAAAGAAACAGAAAATATTGCAAAGATTCTTGAAGAACTTTCTGACGGAACCAATGCGGCATCCGATGCCGTAACGCAGTCGGTAGAAGCCGCACAGGTGCAGAATGATATGATTCAGAATGCATCGGAGAGCTTTAGCGGAATGAGCGGCAATATGTCTAAGATGATTGAAAATATCGAGCATATGGACAGCATGTTAAACAGCTTAAAGCAGGCGAATGACAGGATTGTAGAAAATATTATGCAGATTTCGGCAACGGCAGAAGAAGTGACTGCCGCATCCACACAGGCAGAAAATCTGAGCAATCAGAATCTTGAAAATGCAGAAAATGCGCAGCAGCTTTTAACCGGTGTTCTTTCTGTTTCAGAAAAATTAAATACCTATCAGGCACAAGAATAAAAAAGAAGCCGCATCCATGAGTGGACTTTAAAAGTCCGATACAGATGCGGCTTTTACTTATTTAGAAGCCTGTCTATAGACAAATGCGGCAACAACGGCAGTCAGTGCTTCCGTAATCCAGAAAGCGTGCCATACAAAAGCAGGCCCGGCGGTGTGGCACAGAATAAAGGCAGCAGGAATAATCACTGCTACATAGCGCAGAAGTGAAATGATAAAAGAAGAAAATCCTTTACCAAGACCCTCCAAAGCACCGGAAGCCGTAACGGAAACCGCGGATACGATAAAGCCCAGACAGATAATGTGCAGGGCGTGTGTGCCGAGCGCAATCGTTTCGGGATTTGCGGTAAAAAGCGCAATCAGCGGCTTTGCGGCAAACAGACAGCCCAAAGTGCCTGCAAGCATCATGGCGGCAGTCATGGCAAGCGTGGTATCATAAATCTTTTTTACGCGCTTTATTTCACGCGCACCGTAATTATAGCCGATAATCGGGCGCATACCCTGAATAATGCCGTTGGCAGGCAGATATAAAAAGGTCTGTAATTTATAGTAAATTCCTAAAACAACGACATAACTCTGTGAAAATCCTGCCAGCAGTGCATTTAAGAAAGAAACCAGCAGGGACGGCAGAGCCAGATTTAAAATGGCAGGCACGCCGATTGCATATAGTTTTTTGTCGGTTGCACCGTGCGGTTTTAAATAACAGCGGCGGATATGCACCGGAAGCGGACGTGAAAAATATACGACAAGGTAAATGCTTAATGTTACAATCTGACCGATACCGGTTGCAAGTGCTGCACCGGCAATGCCAAGCCGCGGCAGGAAACCGATGCCGAAAATCAGCAGAGGGTCTAATATAATATTGGTAATACAGCCGCACAGCAGAGCCGCCATAGTGATTTTCATGTTGCCGACTGCCTGAAAAATCTTTTCAAATGCAAGTCCGAGCATAATAATCAGGGAAAATGAAAATGCAATTGAAGTATACCGTGTGCCAAGCTGTAAAACTTCGGTATCCTTTGTAAAAAGGGATAAGAAAAAAGGCATGATACCGATGCTTACAACGGTAATTACAATGCCATGCACAACCGAAAACAGCATACCGTGTGTTGCGGCGCGGTCGGCATTTTTGACATCGCCTGCTCCAAGGCATAGTGCAATCAGGGCATTCATGCCGACTCCGAAACCGATTGCAATAGCATTGATTAAATTCTGAACCGGATACACCAGCGACAGTGCCGTCATTGCCTGCTCACTGATTTGCGCCACGAAAAAGCTGTCAATAATGTTGTATAAGGAATTTACAAGCATGGAAATTACCATAGGAAGTGCCATGCTTGTCAGTAGTGGAAAAACCGGTTTTTCTTTCATAAAAGACTGATTCATAAAACACTCCATTCTGCAGACGATTCTTAAAAAGGTTTAATTATTTTATTGAAACCCGTAATAAACTGCGCTGCGCCATCTGCAACACAAAGCAGCCGTGCAGCATAAAAAACGCCACACAATTACCCCGTAAAAGGATAATTGTGTGGCGAAAAAAGATAAACTATAAAAATCCACACGTTGTTTTAGTGTGGTTATTTTAGCATAAAGCCCGAAAAAAAGCAAGGCAGGCCCCAAAAGTATGCTATAATAAAAAGCAGAGGTTTTAGCTACAAAAGGAATTACAAAAGCAATTTACAGAAACGGAGCAGAAAATGGTACAAAACACGAAATTAACAAAAATGATATTCTGGGCAATGATGGTGGCAGTCGGAGTGGTGATTTCACCGTTACTGCGGATTGAGGGAATGTGTCCGATGGCACATTTTATCAATGTCACCTGTGCAGTCTTATTAGGTCCGTGGTATGCGTTTCTATGCGCATTGGCAATTGGACTTATCCGCATGGCATTTATGGGCATTCCGCCGCTTGCACTGACGGGGGCGGTATTCGGTGCGGCGCTGTCAGGCATTTTATACCGGGCGTCGAAGGGAAAGATTATTTTTGCATTTTTAGGTGAAGTCATCGGTACAGGCATTATCGGTGCAATTGTATCATATCCGGTAATGGCGCTGTTATGGGGCAGAACCGGGCTTACATGGCTGTTTTATGTGCCGTCCTTTATAGCGGGAACATTAATCGGCGGCAGTATCGCTTTTTTATTCTTAAAGCAGTTACAGCGCATGAAACTGCTGACAAAGTTCCAGCAGGCACTGGGAACACAGGTTTATGACAAAGTAAAACAGGCAGAAAGCAGCCTTAAACAGTAAAACAAAAAGGAAGGAAATACAAAAATGCTTGAAAAGATGAAAAAAGCAAAAGAAGCGGTCATCAGTCAGGCACCGCTCATACACTGCATTACCAATCCTATTTCAATCAATGACTGTGCCAATGTAGTGTTGGCGCTGGGGGCAAAGCCGATTATGGCAGAACACCCGAAGGAAGTCCATGAAATCACGGCACTTGCAAAGGCATTGGCAGTCAACCTCGGTAACATTACCGATGCAAGGGCAGAATCCATATTTATATCCGGTGGAGTGGCTAAAAATGCGCAGATACCCTGCGTGATAGATGTGGTCGGTGCGGCATGCTCTGCCTTGCGCATGGAGCTGGCACAAAGGTTTATCCGTGAGTGCACACCGTGTGTCATTAAAGGCAATTTGTCTGAAATCAAAGCGCTTGCGGGAGTGGACAACGCGGCACAGGGAATTGATGTCGGTCAAAAAGACAGTGTAAACGGAAAGGATACACAGAAGTTACAAAAGACCGGACAACTGGTTTGTAGCTATGCAAAAAAGGCACATGCCGTTGCCATGGCAAGCGGGGCGGTCGATATCATCTCGGACGGCAGTCAGGTGTGGTTTGTAAAAAATGGCGTGGCAGAGCTATCCAAAGTCACGGGAACAGGCTGCATGCTCAATGTCATTACGGCAACATACCTTTCCGTAACAGACCCGCTTACAGCATGTCTGCTTTCGGCAGGAACGCTCGGTATCTGCGGAGAGCTCGCAGACAAAAGCCGCGGCATGGGAACGTACCATATTGAATTAATCAATCAGTTATCCACACTGTCGGATGCGCAGTTGGAACAGTATTTACAGATACAACGTGCGTTATAGGTAATACCTATAACGCACTATTATTTTTGTATATTTGTCAAAGCCGGATTTCCGTGCTAATATCTTAGACATAGAAAACATACATGACCTACTTGTTAAGTATGAATAACAAAACAGGAAAGGCATACAGACAACATAAAAATAAAAAATGATTTTGAAAGCCGTGTAAGCAGGCGGCAGAATGGAGGACAATATGAGTACATTAAAAGAAAGAAATTTAAAATTTGAAACAAAGCAGCTTCACGTAGGACAGGAAAGCGCAGATCCGGTTACAGATTCAAGAGCTGTGCCGATTTACCAGACATCTTCTTATGTGTTCCACAACAGCGAACATGCAGCTGCAAGATTCGGACTGACAGATGCCGGTAACATTTACGGAAGATTAACCAATCCGACAGAAGACATTTTTGAACAGAGAATTGCAGCACTTGAAGGCGGTGTAGCAGCGCTTGCAGTAGCTTCCGGTGCGGCAGCAATCGCTTATACATTCCAGAATCTTGCACAGGCAGGCGACCATATCGTAGCTTCAAAGACAATCTACGGCGGTACATACAACCTGTTAGAGCATACATTACCGGCATACGGCATTACAACAACATTCGTAGATGCCAACAACTTAGATGAAATCAGAAATGCCATTCAGGACAACACAAAGGCAGTATTCATCGAAACACTCGGCAATCCAAACTCCAATGTCGTTGATATCGAAGAAATTGCAAAGATTGCACACGAAAACAAGATTCCGCTTGTAATTGATAATACATTCGGTACACCATACCTTATCCGTCCAATCGAATATGGCGCAGATATCGTTGTTCATTCAGCAACAAAGTTCATCGGCGGACACGGAACAACCATCGGTGGTGTTATCGTAGACAGCGGTAAGTTTGACTGGGAAGCATCCGGCAAATTCCCGTCACTGGTTGAACCAAACCCAAGCTACCACGGCATCAGCTTCACAAAGGCAGCAGGTCCGGCAGCATTTGTTACAAAAATCCGTGCAATTCTCCTCAGAGATACAGGTGCTACCCTTTCGCCAATCCACGCATTTATCTTTCTTCAGGGACTTGAAACACTTTCACTGCGTGTAGAACGTCATGTGGAAAATGCGTTAAAGGTTGTAGATTATTTATCAAAGCACCCACAGGTAGAAAAGGTCAACCACCCATCATTACCGGATGCACCGACACATGATTTATATGAAAAATACTTCCCAAACGGCGGCGGTTCAATCTTCACATTTGAAATTAAGGGCGGTGCTGAAGAAGCAAAGAAGTTCATTGATAACCTTCAGGTATTCTCTCTGCTTGCTAATGTAGCAGATGTAAAATCCCTTGTTATCCATCCGGCTTCTACAACACATTCACAGCTGTCAGAAGAAGAACTGCTTGATCAGGGCATTAAGCCAAACACAATCCGTCTTTCAATCGGTACAGAGCATATCGATGATATCATTGATGATCTGGAAGAGGCATTTGCCGCAGTAAGATAAAAAACTCTTGCACAGCGCGCTGGTTTATGATAAAATGCAAATGTTACTAATAATATTTTCAGGAGGATTATCATGTCGGACGATGCTGACGGTGATACGGCACCTAACCACAGAACAATCAAAAATTTAAATCAGAATGAATGAATACAGGCATGGCTGCACGGATACAATCTTGCAGCTATGCCTTTTTGTGCTGTTTTAGGGAAATACCGGTGTGATAAGCGAAAGGAGTTTTATTTAAAGATGGGTACAGATATTGTATCGTGGGTAATTATTATTTGCTGCATTATGATGTCAGCATACTTTTCAGCAACAGAAACAGCGTTTTCTTCGCTTAACAGGATTCGTATCAAAAATATGGCGGAAAAAGGGAGTAAGCGGGCAAAGCTGGTGTTAAAGCTTTCAGAAAATTATGACAGCCTGCTTTCAACGATTCTGATAGGGAATAATATTGTCAATATTACCTGTACATCACTTGTTACAATTCTTTGTGTCAAGGGATTTGGTGAAGATGTGGGGGCAACCCTGTCAACCGTGATTACAACCGTGGTGATTCTGGTATTTGGTGAAGTTTCGCCGAAAAGTATTGCAAAGGAATCAGCAGAAACGGTTGCAATGTTGTCAGCGCCGCTGTTAAGAATATTTATCTACATACTGTCACCGGCGAATTTCTTATTCCGCCAGTGGAAAAAGCTGTTGTCCTGCATTTTTAAAAGTCAGGATAATAAGGGGATTACAGAAGAAGAACTGCTTACAATTGTACAGGAAGCTGAAGCGGACGGCGGCATTGATAAAGAGGAAGGAAGCTTAATCCGCAGTGCAATTGAGTTTAATGAACTGGAAGCGATAGATATTTTAACCCCGCGTGTCGATGTCATCGGTGTATCCGTAGCATTATCCAAACCGGAAATTGCAAAGGTATTTGCAAAAACAGGATATTCGCGCCTGCCGGTATATGAAAAAGACATGGATAATGTTGTCGGCATTTTATATCACAAGGATTTTTACAATTACGTCAATAATTCGGATATGACAATCCGTGAAGCCGTAAAGCCGGTGCTGTTTACGACAAAGCATAAAAACATCAGTGAACTGTTAAAAGAATTACAGGTAAAACATATGCACATTGCGGTGATAGTGGATGAATTTGGCTGTACGGTCGGTATCCTTACATTAGAAGATATTTTGGAAGAACTGGTCGGAGAAATCTGGGACGAACACGATGAAGTCGTGCGGGAGGTTGAGCCGTTATCGGAAAATGTGTACCGTGTTTCAGGTAAAACCAATGTCGAGCGCCTGTTTGAATCCCTCGGATATGAGCAGGAATTTGATGTGCAGACTGTCAGTGGCTGGATTATGGAGCTTTTAGAGCGTATACCGGAAGCGGGTGACACCGTAGATTACCGGAACATGCACCTCACTGTAGAGAGCATGAAAGAAAAGCGCGTGGATACGGTAAGGCTGGAAATCCGCCCCGAAAGCCAGAGTGCATAGTGAAAAAAGAAAAGAGGAAGCTGCAATTATGATGACAGAATTAGAGCAGTATTACAATAAATTTAACGAAGAAAAGCGGTTAGACAGCCGTCATGGAAAAGTCGAGTTTATTACGTCCATGAAATATATTCACGAATATCTGGGCGGGGACACGACAAAGAAAATCTTAGACATCGGTGCAGGAACCGGAAAATATTCGGTGGCACTGGCAGAAGAAGGTTACGATGTCAGCGCTGTTGAACTGGTAAAGCACAATTTGGGACTGTTAAAAGCCAAAAACAGCAGTGTAAAAGCTTATCAGGGCAATGCGTTAAAACTCAGACGATTTGAAAATGATACGTTTGATGTGACATTGTTATTCGGACCAATGTATCATTTATTTACTAAGGAAGACAAAGTCCGGGCGCTGTGCGAAGCAAAGCGCGTGACAAAGCCAGGCGGCATAATCTTTGTGGCATATGTCATGAACGAATACAGCATTTTAACATACGGTTTTAAGCAGAAGCATATTGCTGAGTGTGTGAGGGACGGACGCATTTCAGAGGAATTTCAGTGTATGTCTGCGCCGAGCGACTTATACGACTACGTGCGGATTGAGCAGATTGACGCATTGAATAAAGAAGCCGGACTGGAGCGCATTAAAATTATCACACCGGACGGCCCTGCCAACTATATGCGTCAGGTGCTAAACAGTCTGACTGAGGAAGAATTTGAGTTATTTATCCAATACCATTTATCAACGTGTGAGCGGCAGGACTTAATTGGGGCGGCGGCGCATACGGTGGATATTTTAAGAAAGTAAAAGTGTTACTTTTAAAAATCCCGCTTATGCGCCTTGACATAGCGTACAAAGCTTTCCGCCTGCGGGGAGAGCGGTTTTTCTTTTGCATAATTTAAGCTGATATAGCTGTAAATACCGGGCGTTACCGGAATAAATGCAAGTGAAGAATCGTTTTCCTGCCGGGCAGAGTGGTGCATCATCAGCGTAATCCCGGCGCCGTTGCGTACAAGGTCAATCAGCGTTGCACCGCGGTTTCCGGTATAGGCGATGTGCGGTTCAAATCCGGCATTGCGGCATTCACGGATACACAAATCATTTATAAAAGAATGTTCCGGAAATAACAGAAACGTTTCTCCGCGCAGCTGTTCAAACGGCAGATTATCCGCCTTAGCGAGCGGGTGCGTAGCAGGAAGCACGGCGGTCAGGTAATCAATCATATAAGGGATACTGTTAAATTCCTTCACAGAAGACGATTCACTTCTTAAAAATGCAATATCGCATTTGCCGTCCGTGAGCAGTTCTTTTACAAATGTAGAATCGCCCTCAATCGTCTGCAATGTCATATCGGGATTCTCATTTAAAAATCCTGCAATCAGTGCCGTAATCGCGTGCTGTTTCATTGAAGGAATCGACCCAAGCACAATATTGCCGCTGTCCTGATGAATCTTGCGGTGCACATTTTTTTCAAATTCATATTCCAGACCGACCATCTTTTTTGCATATGGCAGCAGCATCTGTCCAAACTCCGTAAGAACCACAGTCCTTGTTGTCCGTTCAAACAGCTCTACACCAATTTCAGCTTCCAGCTTCTTAATGTGCTTTGACAGACACGACTGCGAAATAAAAAGACATTCCGCCGCCTCCAAAAAATTCTTCTTCTCCGTCAAAGTCACAAACTCCTCCAGATACCGCACATTCAAATTCATTAGACAAAACCTCCAATTGTATTATATATAAGGAAAAACCAGCCCACACAAGGAATAAAAAGTGTCCCCGCTCTTTCAGACAATTCATCAGCCCTCCGGCTGCCACATCCTCCGGCAAAGAATAAAAAGCTCCACCGCTCATGCAGGCAATCCCAAAGCCTTCCGTCGGTCACATCCTCTCGCAGGGAATAAATAAGCAATCGGCGAAGTCAAGTAACACGTTGAGCTGATTGCTTATTTATTCCCCTATGTTGAGCAGCTTGCTTATTTATTCCCCCTGCGGTGAGTGGCAGACTTTTAAATTGCCTGTAATTAGATGATTGACTTTTTATTCCACAGTGGAATAAATATACCCCAATTATGAATTGAATGTCAACGATAATTCATATAAAATAAACTTGTCAATGAAAGCACCGGACGGCCTTAGCATAGCCCGCAGACCTGCCGGTGCAGTAAAATTATAAAACTTTTCATTGCAAAATCACAATAAATATAAAAGAAATGAGGTGCAGCAAGTGAAAAGATATTGGAAATATATCAGACCCTATATACAATACTATATTTTAGGACCCTGCTTTATGATGATGGAAGTTGTCGGTGATGTGTTACTGCCGTACATGCTTGCAAAGATAATCAATCAGGGTATTGCAGAAAGAAATGTCGTGTATATTATAAAAATAGGCGTCATTATGGGATTTATCGCAGTAATGATGGCAGTTGGCGGTGTTTTAGGCGCATGGTTTGCTTCTAAAGCGGCGATGAATTTCGGCGCGGATCTGCGCATGGATTTATTTGAAAAAATCCAGCAGTTTTCCTTTCAGAATATCGACAATTTCAGTACCGGTTCATTAATAACAAGATTAACCAACGACATCACACAGATTCAGAATATGATTATGATGACACTCAGAATGTGTCTGCGCTCGCCAGGCATTTTAATCGGAGCGATGGTGATGGCATTTGTCATCAGCCCGAAGCTGGCGGCGATATTCATTATCGTCCTGCCGGTGCTGGCAGTCCTTATTGTAGTCATCATGCGGCGTGCATTTCCGCAGTTTAGAACCTTGCAGGAAAAACTGGATGCACTCAATTCCTGTATTCAGGAAGGACTGGTGGGTATCCGGCTGATAAAGTCCTTTGTGCGGGGCGACTATGAAGAAATGCGTTTTGAAAAAAGAAATCAGCAATTAAAAGAAGCCAATCTGACGGCAATGAAAACGATGCTTTTGTATACACCGCTGATGACACTGGCACTGAATATTACAACCGTGGTGGTTGTCTGGTCGGGTGGTAATATGATTGTTGCCGGAAATATGCAGGTCGGCGATTTGACGGCATTTACCAATTACATCGTGCAGATTATGTCCAGTCTTACTATGCTTTCGATTGCATTTTTAAACTGGGCGCGTGCCATAGCATCTTTCCGTCGTGTCGGAGAAGTCCTCGATGAAAAGATTGACCTGACGGATGAAAATGCGAAGCATAAGGACAGAGCAGTCTGTGAGGGCAGTGTGGAATTTCAAAATGTATCCTTCCGGTATTACAAAAACAGTCCCGGATGGGTCATTGAAAATATCAGCTTTAAACTGGAAGCCGGAAAGACCCTTGGCATTATCGGGCCGACCGGAAGCGGAAAAAGTACGCTCGTGTCCATGATACCCCGCCTGTATGACACCGATGAGGGGACGGTGCTCGTTGATGGAATCAATGTGCGGGATTATGGATTAAAACCGCTGCGGGACGGCATCGGTATGGTGCTGCAAAACAATACGCTTTTTTCCGGCAGCATCACTGAAAATTTAAAATGGGGCGATGAAGATGCCGATGAAAATGCAGTCCGCACGGCGGCGCAAAATGCACAGGCAGCAGGGTTTATCGACAGTTTTAAAGACGGTTACCGAACCCGTTTAGAGCAGAGCGGAAATAACGTATCCGGTGGTCAGAAACAGCGGCTGTGCATTGCAAGAGCCTTATTAAAGTGTCCGAAAATCCTTATTTTAGACGATTCCACCAGTGCGGTGGATACGGCGACAGAACGCGCGATCCGCGAAGCACTGCATTCGGAATACAAGGATATGACAAAGATTATTATTGCACAGCGGATCCGTTCCGTCATGGATGCGGATGAAATACTGGTACTGGATAACGGAAAGACGGCAGGCTTTGGCACACATGAACAGCTGCTTGCAGACTGTCCGGTTTACCGTGAAATTTATGATGTACAGAACGGAAGGGAGGAGTAACTATGCCGCCAATGGGAGGAGTAACAGGTGCAATGCGCGGTACGAACCGCCGCGGAATCGGCGCTAAAGCAGCCAGACCGAAAAATATGAAGCATACCGTTATGCGGCTTTTTTCTTATATGAAAAAAGATGTGTGGATGCTGGCTGCAGCACTTTTGTGTGTTGTGGCAGGCACAGTAAGTACGCTTGCCGCTTCCTATATGTTAAGACCGATTATTAATGACTATATTATTCCGGCAAAAACATCTGCCGATTTAAAGAAACTGGCAGGGGCGTTAATCGTCATGCTGGCGGTGTATTTGTTGGGCGTGATGGCAGCGTATTTACAGAACCGCATTATGCTGGTACTTTCTCAGAAAGCACTGGTGCGCCTGCGCAGTGATTTATTTGTGCATATGGAAAAGCTGCCGCTACGGTTTTTTGATACCCATACCAAAGGAGATTTAATGAGCCGCTATACCAATGATGTCGATGTTATCGGTGAAATGTTAAACAGCACTCTTGTACAGTTGATATCAGGAATCATTACTGTAATTGGTACGCTCTGCATGATGATTTATACCAACATTTTACTGGCGTTGATTACGCTGGTTATTGTGCCGCTCATTTTAAGCGCCGGAAAATTTCTGGTTAAAAAGAGCAGAAAATATTACGTGGGACAGCAGGAAGCTCTGGGCAGATTAAATGCGTGCATTGAAGAAACGGTATCGGGCCAGCGCGTAGTGAAAGTATTTAATCATGAAGACAAAGCCCTTGAAGCTTTTAAGGAATACAACTATGATTTGCGGGACAAACAGCAGAAAGCACAGTTTTTCGGCGGTATTATGGGTCCGGTTGTGGGAAATCTCGGTCAGTTAAACTATGCGCTAACAGCCATGCTTGGCGGAATCCTGTGTGTATTTAAAGGTTTTGATGTCGGAGGTCTGAGTATTTTTGTGACCTATGCAAGGCAGTTCTCCCGCCCGGTTAATGAAATCACCATGCAGATGAACACCGTATTTTCGGCACTTGCGGGCGCAGAACGTGTCTTTGACATTATGGATTTGGAAGTCGAAGATATTTCCGGTAAAAAGCTTGAAAATGTGCAGGGTGAAATCAGCATGGAGCATGTGACGTTTGGATACCTTGAAAATCAGCCGGTTTTAAAAGACATCAGCCTGCATGCAAAAAAAGGACAAAAAATTGCGTTTGTCGGTTCAACGGGCGCAGGCAAGACGACCATTACCAATCTGTTAAACCGCTTTTATGAAATCTGGGAAGGAAAGATTACGATAGACGGTGTGGATATCCGGGAAAACGGGCTGGAGTCGCTGCGCGAAAATATCGCACTTGTTTTGCAGGATACGCATTTATTTACCGGTACTGTCATGGAAAATATCCGCTACGGAAGACTGGATGCAGCTGATGAAGAAGTGATTGCGGCGGCAAAAACCGCCAATGCCGATGCCTTTATCCGACGTCTGCAAAACGGATATGATACAGTATTAGAAGGGGACGGCGCGAATTTAAGCCAGGGACAGAGACAGCTGATTAATATTGCAAGAGCCGCACTTTCCAAAGCACCGGTACTGGTGATGGATGAAGCGACCAGCTCGGTTGATACGATTACGGAACGGCAGATTCAGGAAGGCATGGACGCACTGATGAAAGACCGCACCACATTTGTCATTGCACACCGCTTGTCAACGATACGAAATTCCGATATGATTATGGTACTGGAACACGGCAGGATTATTGAACGCGGAACGCACACAGAGCTTCTGCAAAGACAAGGCCGTTACTACGAATTATATACAGGAAAGGCAGAACTCGATTAAAATGAAGATTTATTTTGCACCGCTTGAAGGGGTTACAGGGCACATTTACAGAAATGCTTATGAAGAATTTTACGGAAAAGGCAGGATTGATAAATATTTTGTGCCGTTTATTTCACCCAATCAGACCAACGGTTTTACGGCGCGGGAACAGCGTGACATGAATCCGGATAATAACGTCAATATGCCGCTGGCGGTACAGATAATGACCAACCGTGCCGATTTATTTATAAATGCGGCACGGCTTTTATATGAAAAAGGCTATACCGAACTAAATCTGAATCTGGGCTGTCCGTCCGGAACGGTTGTGGCAAAAAAGCGTGGAGCGGGCTTTTTATCCGTACCCGATGAGCTGGACGAATTTTTTGCACAGATTTATGAAAATGAGCTGCTTGCGGACAAAAAGGTGAAATTATCCGTAAAGACAAGGCTCGGCATGGAAGAACCGGAAGAATTTGACCGGCTGTTAGATATCTATAACCGTTATCCGTTTGAGGAACTGATACTCCACCCGCGCGTGCAGAAAGACTACTATAAAAATAAGCCGCGGCTGGAATATTTTGAAAAGGCACTGGAAAAAAGCACAAATCCCGTATGCTACAACGGCGATCTCTTTACAATTGCTGATTACAGGCGTTTTAAAGAACGCTTCCCGTCAGCGGACAGAGTGATGATAGGCCGGGGCTTTATCGGAAATCCGGCACTCATAGAGCAGATTGCCACAGAGGAGGACAGGACGGAACACCAACCGTGTCAGTCTGACACTATGCAGTCTGACACTACACTTACCGCAACTGCGTGCCTCCGTCAGTTTCACGACCGCATTTATCACGAATATCTAAAAATTATGTCGGGCGATAAGAATACGATTCATAAAATGAAAGAGCTGTGGTTTTATCAGAAGCCGTACTTTGACAATGCGGACAAGGCATTCAAAAAAATCCGCAAATCCCGGAATATGGCAGAGTATGAAGCTGCCGTGCAGGAGTTTTTTGCGCAGGCAGTACCCACAGAACGTGATACCGTACAGTTTACCAAATAAACCGCAGACCCTGGCATTATAATATGAAGAAGATAAAAGGCGAGGTGAAAACATGAAAATTTTAATATACCGGTGGAGTGTTTTTCACCAGGAGGATATTGCAGAAGCATTTGAAAGCTTCGGACATACAGTAGAATATTACGAGGAAATGCCGGACGAGCGGAAAGGGACAGATATCCGAAGACTCAAAGAAGTCGTTGCGGAGTACGACCTTGTTTTTTCTGCCAATTATTTTTCACGGGTGTCTAATGCCTGTCAGGCGGAGCAGAAAAAATACATTGCATGGACTGTGGATTCACCGATGCTGACGATGTTTGACACCTCGGTTTTTAACGAGTGCAATTACATATTTTTATTTGATAAATTTGACTACTACCGGTTTTTGCAGATGGGTGTGAAACATGTATATTATCTGCCGCTGGCAGTTAACGCAGAGCGCGTAAAAAACTGCATAGAAGCAGCGTCCGAAAAAGAAAAGGGAAAATACCGCGGGGATATTTCCTTTGTCGGTGGTCTGTATTATAAAAATTCATACGATGCCATTGAAGATAAACTGCCGGAGTATTTACAGGGCTATTTTGATGCATGCATGGAAGCCCAGCTGGATTTATACGGGGATAATGTGTTTGACCGCCTGTTGACAGCAGACATTTTAGAGCGGCTTTGTGAAATTATTGACTTTCATCAGTCGGATACGGCATTTTCCGATATCAAGCTTGTCTTTTCTTCAACTTATCTGGGTTTTAAAACGGCACAGAAAGAGCGTATCCGCAATTTAAATGCATTGGCATCCCGGTTTGAGGTGAATCTGTATACAGACAGAACCGATGACAGACTTCGCGGCGTGCATGTAAGGGAAAGTGTGGATTACCGTGAGGAAATGCCGCTGGTTTTTCACGAATCCGACATAAATATGAATTTTACAATCCGCAATATCCGAACGGGACTGCCGCTGCGGATATGGGATATTTTAGGGGCAGGCGGATTTCTGCTGACCAATTATCAGATTGAACTGGGGGATTTCTTTGAAAATGGAAAAGACCTCGTTTACTATGACAGCTTAGACGATATGATGCGCAAGGCAGAATATTATCTGGACCATGAAGATGAAAGAAAGACCATCGCACAAAACGGTTTAAAGAAAATTGTACAATATCACACATATGAACATCGCATTGACGTGATATTAAAGACTGTATTGTGAATAACCATTACTTGTATAAAAACTTTCTGTACTCCTCATAGGAAAATTCAATACAGTAGATAGAGAGAACCACAAAGGGCAGCCGAAGTCAAGTGACAACGTCAAGGCGGCCCTTTGTGGTTCTCTTTCTTACATCTCTGTATTAAATTTTACGTCCACTAAAGACCCCATTATACTCTCCAAACAAACTCTCCTCAATTTTTCGGAGCATTACTGTCACATAATCTCCCTTAAAATTCAGACTGAAAAAGAGATTGCCGATGGCGGAATCAATAATCTGAATCTTAACCAGTAGTGTGTTTTCCATGCGGAAAGCTGCAGAAGCGGCATATTTTAAATCATAGTCCGGGAACTGACCGAAGGCGTTATAACCCAGTCCGAAGGAAAGGGTATGGACACCGGAAGCATTTTCATAGGTCAGTGTTCCGAGTCCGGTATCGGTGGCAATATCCACCTTCATCGTCTTCATCTGGCAGATGTTTTCATCCATTTGATAAGTTATACCGTTGATATCCGCCAAAACGGGTGAAGTCAGACTGCCCGGCAGAACAAACAATGTTCTTGTATTACAATATTCTAAAAAAGCGGCAGTGTATTCCGGTGTGGCAGCAGGCAGGGAATCCGTGGCGATTTTGTCATAAATTTCATGCCAGAAGGCTTCGTAAATGAGCTGTACACCGCCCTGACGTCCTTGTGCATCGGCAGTTGTTACCATGAAAATATCTTTATCTGGCACATACAGTGCAAGTTGTCCGCCCATGCCGAATAAAACATAGCCGTTATGGCGTGTCATCCAGATTTGATAGCCATAGCCCTGTAATTCTTCAAGTGAGGACTGTCTGCCGTAAGGGTCACTCTGCATAGATTTTGCTGCACGGACATAACCGGAAGGCAGAAGTTGCTTGCCCTGCCATACACCGTCATTGGCAATCAGGTAAATGACCTTTAGCAAATCATACGGTGTGGCACAGAGTCCCGAACCGCCCATGCTGACACCGTTAGGGTCTTTTAAAATATACGCATTGGCAGAGAATCCGATTTCGTCCAAAAATTTAAAACGCAGGTAAGAAAGCAGGTCCATACCGCTTAATTTTTCAATTAATGCGCCAAGTGTATGTGTAGATGAAGTATCGTAGGAAAAATTCGTGCCGGGAACATGTGTCGGGGGTACGGTAAAAAACGAAGCCACCCAGTCGGTAACGCCAGGTGCTTTGTACGTTGTCTTGTCATGACAGGTTCTCATTGTGAGCATATCACGGATTGTCATCATCGCTATATAGGGATGTACACCCGGCTTTGGCAGCTTTTCAGGGAAAAAATCCACAATTTTATCATCAAGGGATAATTTTCCTTCGGCCTCAAGCAGTCCGATACCCAAAGATACAAAGCTTTTAGTGACGGAAAACATACGGTGCAGGGTATCACGTGTATAAGGTTTATAGTAAGTTTCCATGCACACCTTTCCGTGCCGCATAATCAAGGCACTGTGCAGTGGAAGAACAGTACAAAAATCAAAGCGGAGAGAAACACGGTGACGGAGAAGCCGGATGCGAAAGTGAAAAGAAAGCTGCCGGACAAGCCGACATCAATACATTCGAAGGTCGCATACAGAACTTCCGCGAACGCCTTGCCAAAGCCAAAGAAGCCGGTAAAGACTATTTCGTGATGTCGTATCACATCAATACGACCAGCTACGAAATTAAAAATTAACTCATAGAAACCGAACATGTCGAAAGAAAAACGTATATCGGGGAAATTCAGAAAATGGTGTCACATTCTGCATAGGGATCTTTCGTTCTTTTTTGCAGGGGTCATTCTCATTTATGCTTTCTCTGGCATCATGCTGAACCACAAACGCGACTTTAACTCCGATTACAGTATCACACAGAAAGAATACCGAATCGCAGGGAATTTTCCGAAAGCGAAAGCAGACTTTTCCAAAGCGTACGTGCTCGATTTGCTCGATGACTTGGGTGAGCGTAACAACTATACCCAACATTATTTCCCGAAAGAGAACACCATGAAGGTGTTTATCAAAGGCGGCTCGTCGCTGACGGTGAACACCGAGACGGGGGAGGCTTATTACGAATCGGTGAAAAAACGCCCTATATTGAGCAGTCTCAATCGATTGCACTACAACCCGAACCGGAACTGGACGATCTTCTCGGACATTTTTGCCGTGTCGCTCATCGTCATCACCCTCACGGGGCTTGTCATGCTT
>OJNJ01000474.1_pt1 | contig 23193 bp, 14 predicted proteins | sample 1597491 | NCBI WGS metagenome assembly OJNJ01 (sample SAMEA2452132, study PRJEB22498) | human gut metagenome | biome: human feces; feature: human gut; material: feces | place: Australia | collected 2012 | reverse complement strand
TTCAGTATGTAGGTCAGCGCTTGCTTGACGTTATGGTGGACAGCCACAGATTTACAGTACGGCAAAGCTCGCTCACATCTCCCTTCAATTTGTCAATATCCTCGGCATAAACGCTGCACGTTTCGTTTGCTTTCTTTGCTATCTGATTGATATTTTTCGATATTATTCGCATTCCATTCAGCAAAGGTGCAAGCTCTTTCAGATCAACGACTTTCACCTCACCATTAAGTGACATTGTCCTAATGAACGTCGATGTTTTCAAGTGGCAAGCCTTAGCCTTCTCCTCAATTTGTGACCATTCCTCGGCGGAATATACTATCTCCTTGCGGCGAAGCGTTTTGTTTTTTCTTGCTATATTTATCAGTCCTTTCTTTTTTGTATTTTTGTTTTCGGTTCGCTTTTGCCGAGCCTGCGTTTAGGACTGCAAAGCCTCTAAACACCGCAGAGATTAACCACGTTGATCTCTGCGGGAAAGTGCCGGTAAAATGCCGGGACTTTCTGTACTTGCGTAATTATGAAAAATGGAAATTCAAATAAACGCATTTACACGTTCTGCCCTGCCGCCTTCGGCAGGGCGATTTTTTTACGTTCAATTTGCTACTCCAAGATACTTTAGCAAAGACGTTTTGCTCACCAATATCTTACCCCTCACACCGCTGCCTGCACGAACATAGGCAATCTTACCTTGTGCAACAAGCTGACGAACTGTGTGCTCTGATAAGCCATTCACAAGTGCGGCACACTCCTTGACGGTGAGCATTTCCAAAGATTAGTTTTCAATCTGATCTGACTGCGGCGCAGGCTCGGGCGACTGCGATTCAATAAGCTGCTCCAATAGCAGGACTATCTGCGAGATGATCTGCTGTTTTTCTGTTAAATTCAAATGTCATTCTCCTTTCTGATTTTTGTTTGGTATGGTTTTAATGTACACTGCTGTTTCCTCCTTTCGGTTCTGGACGGTTTGGGTGTGTAACTTTGCACTTTTTTCTTCTGCTGGCGAGGCAGGAAGAAATATGTGCCTTTCATAAGTTAATTCTGAATGACGAGCGGAATAGTTAACGGGTTTTTGAAAAACTGTATGGTTACACAAATGGTAATCATTGAGGGTGTGCAGTTATTGCAAAATATATGCGAAGTGCGGAAAGCAACATAGCCTTCATAAGTACCGACACTTAGAGCCGATTATATAAGCGGTTTCGGGAAAGATGGAATAATTATCTCTGTATTCAACAAATCAGCCCTATGTAGATTGTGTGACTTGTACATCATATATGATAAGGAGAGGCTTACAATCTTATCCTAAAAATTCAGTATAACAATAGCCCTCACTTATACATAAGATTTTAGGGCTAGAGTTAAGACAAAATGGGAGGGTAGAGAACAAATTCTCCGTGTTCAACAAATAAGTCCTATGGAATATGTATTGATTGCACATCGTTTTTATAATGAGGGGCTGGTGGGTTTTATCATTATTTCTCCGTCGAAAATAATAGATTCTCACTAATACCTAATCTTATAGAATCAAGCAGAACTTGCATTACTAAAACTTGATTTGACTATCATCTTAAAAGTGTAGAGTGTTTTAGTAGTTAGTCCTTGAAAAAATAGGAGAAATATGTTATAATTAAAATCGGGTTAATATATTTTCAAGTAAAGGAGTGCAGAAATCATGACGCCTGAACAGAAAGCAAGAAAAGTAATTGATGAAAAGCTTATAGCGTCCGGTTGGATCGTTCAAGATGTAAAGAAACTTAATCCAAATGCTGCTGTTGGCGTTGCAGTTCGTGAATTCCCAACAGATACCGGTCCTGTTGATTATGCTCTTTTCGTAAACGGCACACCTATCGGTGTAGTTGAAGCTAAGAAAAGTGAAGAAGGCGAAAACATTACAACTGTCGAAGGACAGTCTTCTCGTTATGCCAACAGCACATTTAAGTGGATCAAATACGAGTACAAGATAAGATTTGCTTATGAAGCAACCGATAAGCTTACTCGCTTTACAGATTATAATGATGTAAAATATCGTTCTCGAACTGTTTTTTCTTTCCATAAGCCTGAGAACTTGGCTGCACTTATCAGGCAGAAAGATACAATACGCAATAATATGAAGCACTTTCCGGAGTTCGATGGCACAGGATTTCGTGATTGTCAGATCACTGCTATAAATAATCTGGACAAGTCTTTATCCGAGAACAAACCAAGAGCATTAGTTCAGATGGCTACGGGCGCAGGAAAGACCTTTACTGCAATAACAGCCGCATATCGTATGCTGAAATACGGCAAGATAAACCGTATACTCTTTCTTGTTGACACCAAGAGCCTTGGAGAACAGGCTGAACGTGAATTTCTTGCATATCGTCCGAATGATGATAATCGTTCATTCTCGGAAATATACGGCGTTCGCAGGCTTAAAAGCTCATACATACCGTCCGATGTACAAATTTGTATCAGCACGATTCAAAGAATGTATTCCATTCTCAGCGGAGAAGAAACTGATGAATCCATAGATGAGATCTCACTTGAAGAAGTCACTTCAATGGAAAAGAAATCACCAAAAGAAGTAGTTTATAATGAGAAATATCCTCCTGAATTTTTCGACTGCATAATTGTCGATGAGTGCCATAGATCCATTTACAATGTATGGAATCAGGTGCTTGAATACTTTGATGCTTTTATTGTCGGACTAACTGCAACTCCGGATAAACGTACCTTTGCTTATTTCAATCAGAATATTGTAAGTGAATATTCAAGAGAACAGGCGATAATTGACGGAGTGAATGTTGGTGAAGACATATTCCTTATTGAAACAACTGTGGGCAAAAATGGTGCTCATATCATGAAGCAGCTTATTGAGTCACGCAATCGTATGTCAAGAGAAAAACGCTGGAAGCAGCTTGATGAAGATGTTGACTATAAGCCTACTCAGCTTGACCGTGATATTGTAAATCCAAGCCAGATCAGAACTGTTATCAAAACGTTTAAGGAGAATTTGTATACAAAGCTGTTCCCAAGACGTAAAGAAGTACCGAAGACCTTGATATTCGCCAAAACTGACAGCCACGCTGATGATATTATTCAGATAGTTCGTGAAGAATTTGGCGAGGGAAATGAATTTTGCAGAAAGGTGACCTATTCAGCCGCCAACCCTGAAACGGTACTTGCTGAATTCAGGAACAGTTACTATCCGAGAATAGCTGTTACTGTTGATATGATCGCAACAGGCACAGATGTCAAGCCCATTGAATGTCTGATATTCATGCGTGATGTACGCAGCAAGAACTATTTCGAGCAGATGAAAGGTAGAGGAACGAGAACTCTCGGCAAAGACGATCTCCAAAAAGTTTCACCGTCTGCAACTGAAAATAAAGACCATTTTGTTATCGTTGATGCAGTTGGTGTTACAAAGTCAAAGAAAACCGAAACGAGAACACTTGAACGTAAGCCTACTGTTTCTATGAAGGAGCTTATGCTTAATGTCGCACTTGGAGCAAAAGATGAAGACACACTGACTTCTCTTGCAAATCGACTTGTACGCCTTAACAGTCAGATGACGCCCCGTGAGCGTAAGGAATTTGATGAGAATGTCGGAACTCCTGCGGGCAAATTAGCTGAATCTCTCCTCAATGCCTTTGATGAAGAGGTTATTAAACAAACAGCGATCAACACTTTTAAGACAGCTGAACCCGACGAAGAACAGCTTAACGAAGCTCAGAAAGCATTGATCAATGACGCGGTAAAGCCTTTCTATGATCCCGATACAAGAGATTTTATTGAAAATATCCGCAGGAGTCATGAGCAGATAATTGACAATGTCAACCTTGATACTGTTCTGTTTGCAGACTTTGACTCCGAGCAGGAAAAGAATGTTGACAGGACTATCCAGACGTTCCATGAGTTTATAGAAGAAAACAAGGACGAGATAATTGCACTTCGCATCATTTACAACGAGAGTTACAAAAACCGTCCCATGGCGATAGAAAGTCTGAAAAAGCTGTATGATAAGCTGAAAAGCAAGGGCATTACAGTCGAGCGTCTATGGGACTGCTATGCCATAAAGAAGCCTGACAAGGTAAAGCGTGGAACGGTGGCTCAGATTACCGATCTTATATCCATAATTCGCTTTGAAATGGGATATACCGATAATTTGCAGCCTTTTGCGGATAAGGTCAACTACAATTTCATGCAGTGGACTCTCCGCAGGAATGCAGGTGCGGTTCATTTCACAGAGGAGCAAATGGAGTGGCTCAGGCTTATAAAAGACCATATCATAGCTTCTCTCAGTATTGAGCCCGATGATCTTGACCTCAACCCCTTTGACCATAAGGGCGGTCTCGGCAGGTTTTATGAGGTTTTCGGGGATAGCTATGAAGAAATTTTGATAGAGATGAATGAGGTATTGGTGGCGTAATATGACTTTTAATGACTTACTCTCAGACAATGGATTGTTTTGTGATGGTGATTGGATTGAAAAGAAAGATCAAGATGTTAATGGACTTGTCAGACTAATTCAACTTGCAGATATTGGAATATGCGAATTTAAAGATAAATCAAACAAGTATATCACCGAACAAACAGCACAAAATTTGAATTGCACATATTTGAAAAAGGGAGATATATTAATTGCTCGCTTGCCGGAACCTCTCGGCAGAGCCTGCATTTTCCCTTATGATGGAAAATTCATTACGGCTGTTGATGTAGCAATATTACGGCCTGCTAATGATAAGGTCAATAATCAGTATATAATGTATTTGATTAATTCTCCACAATTCAGAAAACAAATTAAAAAGTTTGAAAGCGGAACAACTCGTAAAAGAATCTCGAGAAAGAATTTAGATAGGATAGATTTTAAAATTCCTGATTATCAAGACCAACACCGCATAGTCACCCGTATCGAGGAGCTTTTCTCTCAGCTTGACAGTGGCGTTGAAACGCTGAAAAAGACTAAGGAACAGCTGAAAGTGTATCGGCAGGCGGTGCTGAAAGAGGCTTTTGCTTTCAGGCTATCAGATATGATAGAAATAAGAGAAATCGTTGATGATATAAGGATTGGTCCATTTGGCACAATGCTCCATAAGAGTGATTATATTGATAATGGAGTTCCAGTTATTAATCCTCAGCATATAAAAAATCTTTCTATTGTAGAGAGTAATAGAATAACAGTATCTAATGATAAAGCTAAGGAGCTTTCGGCTTATCGTTTGAAATGTAACGATATTATCATGGGAAGACGAGGAGAAATGGGAAGAGCTGCAGCTATAACTGAAAGAGAATATGGTTGGATTTGTGGTACAGGTAGTATTCTGTTTCGGTTAAAACCAGATTATGATGCTGTGTTTTTTGCGCAAATTCTTTCAAGTCCAGACGTTATTCATTACCTTGAGGCTAAAGCAACAGGCACAACAATGAAAAATCTAAACGAAGAAATTGTGAAACATATTCCTGTTCCCAATATAACTAAACATGAACAACAAAAAATCACAAATATGCTTGATTCAAAATTGTCCGTCTGCGACAGCATAGAAAAAACAATAGATACAGCTTTACAGGAAGCCGAGGCTCTCAGGCAGAGTATTCTGAAACAGGCTTTTGAGGGAGGGTTATAATGAGCGAAAATTCAACAGCAATAATATCCAAAGTCTGGGGAATGTGCGGCCCTTTGCGTGATGACGGCGTTTCCTATGGTGACTATCTGGAACAGCTTACATATCTTATATTTCTGAAAATGTCCGATGAGTACTCTCGATGGAGCCATTGCCCAAAGCACCGACCCGAAGGCTATGGCTGGAATGATATGAGTATGCTAAAAGGTGCGGAGCTTGAGGACAAGTATCGTGAGATCCTCGAAAAGCTCGGCGAACAGGGCGGTATTCTCGGAAAGATATTCAAAGGCGCTACAAACAAGATAAGCAATGCAGCTATACTCAGCCGTATAGTTACAATGATAGATAAGGAAAAATGGGTATCCATGTCCTCTGATGTCAAAGGTGAGATCTATGAGGGACTTCTCCAGAAAAACGCTGAGGATATCAAAAGCGGTGCAGGACAGTACTTCACTCCCCGCCCGCTTATCAAAGCAATGGTCAGATGTATTCGCCCCGAGCCTATGAAGTCCGTTGCTGATCCCTGCTGCGGAAGCGGCGGTTTCCTGCTTGCGGCTCAGGATTTTATCACTGATCCTGAGAACTATACGCTTGACCGTGAGCAGAAGGAATATCTGAAAGCCGAAGCCTTCCATGGTAACGAGATAGTTCCCACTACATTCAAACTATGCCTTATGAATCTGTATCTGCATAATATCGGTGATATTTATGGCAATATCCCTGTTACTCTCGGAGATGCACTTCTTATGGATTCAGGTGAGAGATATGATTATGTGCTGACTAATCCGCCATTCGGCAAAAAATCCTCTATTACCTTTACAAATGAGGAAGGTGAACAGGAGGACGAAGATCTCGTATATAATCGTCAGGATTTCTGGACAACAAGTTCCAATAAGCAGCTCAACTTTGTTCAGCATATCAATACTATACTGAAATCTACCGGTAAGGCTGCTGTGGTCGTGCCTGATAATGTGCTGTTTGAAGGCGGTGCAGGTGAAACTGTCCGCAGAAAGCTGCTTGAAACTACCGAACTGCACACGATTCTTAGATTGCCGACAGGCATTTTCTATAAACCGGGTGTTAAAGCTAACGTTATCTTTTTTGATAAGCGTCCGGCAAGCCCCGAGATACAGACTAAGGAAGTATGGATATACGACTTCCGCACAAATATCCACTTTACATTAAAACAGCATCCGATGACAGAGGCAGATCTTGAAGACTTCATTAAATGCTATAATCCAGAGAATCGCTATGAGCGAACAGAAACATGGAGTGAAACTAATCTGGAAGGACGGTTCCGCAGATATAGTATTGATGAGATCATGAAGCGTGACAAGTTGAGCTTGGATATCTTCTGGATCAAAGATAAATCTCTTGCAGATCTTGATAATCTGCCGCCTGCTGATGAACTGGCAGATGAGATCATTGAGAATCTTCAGAGTGCTTTAGAGAGTTTTAAGGAACTGAAAGCTGCATTAAAATAAAAAATGATTGGAAAGCATATCAGAAGGAAGTTGATCTAATGACCTACCTTTACATATACCGCCTGACCTCCGACACCGGACTTGCACCCTGCGTGGATAACGGTCTGCTGTCCCTTGCCTGCTGCAAGGGCGGACAGATAAGAAACGGCAAAGCAATACATACGGGGCTGAGGTATCGGGTCGGTGCTATGCGTGACGGAGCGGATCACAAGACCGATGATGTATATTTGCTTGGCACGCACAAAAGCAAATTTCTCTATCTTGCAAGGGTAACCAATATCGTTACCATGACCGAGTATTTCCGCAAAATGTCTGAGGGCAGAACGGACAGTATTTATAGTCTTGCCGACGGTGAACTTGTTCGCAATCATCATCTTTGGAACGAGGGCGTTCACGTTGATGAAAAGCAGAATATCCGTGATATTGCAGGGGAATTTGTTCTGCTGTCGGACGACTTTATCTATCTCGGAAAAGATGCAGTGTTCGATGATATGGTCGATAAATACAATGCTAGATTTCGTGAAACAAAACTCTATAAAGGCGAGGTCGCAGAACTGATCGTTGAAGAATGTAAGAAATATCGTGACGGCAAAAAGCATCTTCCGACTAAGCCGATGAATAAGAAATGTGGTGGTTGCAAGTGAAGATAATTCTTTCGAGAAAAGGCTTTGATTCATCAAACGGCGGCTGTGCAAGTCCCATAATGCCCGATGGTACGCTGCTTTCTATGCCTATCCCTTCAAATGACAGGGACAGATACTCCGACCTGTGCTGGAATGACATTACATATTCTGAACTACTGTCCGAACTGCGCCCCAACAAGACTTATGCAGGCTGTCATGTCGATCCCGATATTCGCAAAAACAGAGTTTCGGCAATTGATGATTGGTCGCCTGCCTTTGGACAGATAGGTGCAGCGCAAGGGCTGCTTGCAAACGCTGGTGTCGAGGCGGGGGATATTTTTCTGTTTTTCGGCTGGTTCCGTCATGTTGAGAAAACTGAAAAGGGCTACCGATATGTCAGAAGAAAAGGTGATGATTTCTTCGCATATGCCGATATGAATATCATTTACGGATATATGCAGGTGGGGGAGATACTCACTGCACCTGAAAAGATCTCCCAATACCACTGGCATCCTCACGCATCGGAAGAAAGAACGGGAAAAACCAACAATGCGCTGTATCTTCCTGCAAAAACGCTGTCATTCGCACCGTCGCTGAAGGGTTGTGACACTCTTGATTTCCGCAAAGACCGTGTATTGACAATGGAAGGCAAAGGCAAAGCAACATGGAACAAGTACGATTTTCTCATGCCCGAACATATCTACGGCAAAAAGAAAAATTCTGCCAAAAGCGGAGGGCTTTATTATAGCGGCATTTGGCAGGAACTTGTGGTGTACGAGTCGGAAGGATTGCTGGAATGGGTGAAAAATATATTGATATAAAAACGGCTGCGCCCGAAGGCACAGCCGTCTGCTCTCATTGACGTGTCTTAGAAGCCTGTCAATGGCTGTCAGAAAAATGAAGATGATATGTTACGAAACAATAGGTGTTTAAAATGCTATTATTAGTAAGGAAGTGAAACAATGGCATTACTTGAAGAAATCAAACAAAGAATCGAAGCGTTGAGCGAAGGTGAATTTCAGACATTATGTGATGCGTATTTATCAAGCATCGGGTATCCAGATTTAGTGTCATTAGGCACAAAATCAGGTACTAAAAAGACAACAAAGGGAACACCTGATACATATATACGATCATCAAATGGCAAATACATATTTGTTGAATACACTACTCAGAAATCCAATCTTGTCCAAAAAATAATAGATGATCTTGAAAAATGTTTCAATGAAGAAGAAACAGGTATTAAGTGCAGTGATATTGATAAGGTTCTATATTTTCATACATCGTCAAATATCACTCCTAAGCAGGATAAGAAGATACATGATTATGCTGAACAACACAATGTTTTCGTAGAATTAACGGGGATAGATACATTTTCTAATGTTCTGTTTAATAATCATAAATTCCTGGTAAAAAAATATCTTGGAATACCTATATCAACCGATCAAATATTCACAAAAGAAGAATTTGTGCTTAAATATGATAAAGCACCGACAGCTGCTCCTTTGAATACATCATTCATGTTTAGGCAACAAGAAACAAATGATATAAAAACTGCTCTTTCTGAATATAATGCTGTTTTGCTCTCAGGTGATGCAGGAATAGGAAAAACACGTCTTGCGTTGGAAACAGCAGAACAATATGCAATAGAAAACGAATATCAATTCTTGGTAATTCGTAATAATAACGAGAGACTTTGGGATGACCTTAACATTTATTTCCAAAAGAATGGACGATATATCATCCTTATTGATGACGCAAATCAAATCAGCAATTTGAAGACATATCTTGAATTCTTAAGAGACAGGTCAGATAATATCAAATTGATTATAACTGTACGCAAATATGCATTAGAAGATGTTTCGGCAAAGGCAGATGCAGTTATGAAAAACAAGCTCATACTGATAGAAAAGCTCAACGAAACGGAAATAGAGGAAATGATAGCGAATAGCTATGACTTAAATACTTATGCTCTTGATAAGATATCAGGTTTATCCAACGGAAACCCACGAATTGCGTTTTTGGCCGGCAAATACGCTTCTGAAACTAATAGTATATCTGCAAATAATAACATTTCTGAATTGTACAAAAACTATTATGGGACATTTCTCAAGGAACAGGATATAGATGAAAATCTGTTAAAATGCGCCGGCATAGTTGCTTTTATAAAGCGAATTAATCTTGATCATCTTCCAAAAATAAAGGACTTGTTAGAATGCTGCAACATAACCACAGATGATTTTACATCAGGTATTCATAAACTACATGATCTAGAAATAATAGATATTTATAAAGACAAAGGCGTCAAATACTCTGATCAGTGCTTATCCGACTTTATTTTATACGATGTTTTTATAGAAAAGAAAATTATAAGTTTAGCAGCGTTTACAGAGTTACTTTTTGAGAAATCAGAAGATCAGACTGTTCAATCTATCAATATACTGATCAGCAATTTTTATAGTGAAGACAATTTCAAATTCATCAAATCAGAAATGAAAATAGTGTGGGATAAATTAAAAACAAACAAGCCGTATTGTTTTGAAAAATTCTTTATGCGTTTTCATCCGTTGTTTTCGATTGATTCGCTGATCATCATTAACGAAAAAATTGAACAAGCTATTCCAAAACCTATTGATGCAGAAGAACTAAAAGCAGCTCCAAAGTATAATAGGTATACAAGTGACTGGCTTGATGTTTTCGCCTCATATGGTGGCAATCCTAATGCCGAAGAGTTTAATAATGCTGTTGAATTGTTGCTTATGTATTTTCTAAAATGTCCAGCTAATTATAATGACGTGTTAAGCTATGGGAAACAGCTTTCAAGCATAAGAAAAATACATTTGCAGCATGATTATTTTGGAAATCAAATTGCTTTTGTTAATAAGCTGATTGAAAAATCTGAAAACTGGACCAACAGATATATTAGCGTATTATTTCTTGATTTAGCTGAACACTTCTTAAAGCTTCGCTTTGAACAAACTGAAAATAAACATGGTTCTATTAGTTACATATATGGAGAGATGCCTTATTCAGAAGAATTATGTGTATTTAGACAGATAGTATGGCAAGAACTTGTCAAACTATCTGATGATATTTCTAATTCTGACAGAATACTTGACGTTATTATACATTATGGAGACGGTATACAAGATAATAACAAAGACTTTCTAAAGATTGATTTGCCATATATTGCTAAAATACTTTACTCTTTATATAGTTGTAATAGCACTCAAGCTATTATTGGTGTTGAACATGTTCAAATGATATGCAATGCATTCAATTATGCCTCCTTCGAATCAGATCAATTTTATAAAACCGAAAAATATCAATTATATCACCTGCTTGATGATAGACATACAGAGGTTAAGGGGTGGGAAGAAAGAAAAAGTCATAAGGAAGACTGCATAAGAGAATATATTTGCAATAGTCCTGAAACAGCATTGATCAGCATTATCGATTTAGGTTATGATTTGAAGCGAATTGGTAAACTCGAATACGAAGTTGAAGAAAGTATCGGTATGGCATTTAACTGTGCATATAATGATAAGGACGTATTTCTTAAAGCTGTTAAGTATTATTTGACAAAATGGGACTTTAATGACGTTCTTTATCCGCCAGTCATCGTTTCAAAATTATTTAATTTTCTGGACGATGAAGCTGTAAGAGAAATAATAATATTAGCAAATGATGTAATTATTAATAATTGGGAATTTGCATATTATTATGAACTGCCTGAAGAACTAATAGATGCAGAAAAATGCAACGAACTACTATACTTTTTTACTGAGAACTCCGATTCCTATATAACGTCATCACCATTAAGAAGATTAGAGTTCCTTTCAAAATATGAGAAGTGTGATCGTGATATCTATATTAAAGCGTGCGAGATAATTCTCAAAAAGCGAGGCTATTCACATTATATTATACATTTATACTGTGATCTATTATTTAATGAGTATAATATAAAACCAGATGAGTTGGTATCAAAATTTGGAAATAATTTAGACTTGCTTTCTGCAATGTATCTTGAGATGATTTTTCAAAACGGATTTGATTATTCTGGAAAGTATTTAGTTGCAATCATTCAAGCATATCCGCCAATGCTCGACAAGTATATGTTATGCTATAAAGAGAATAGACAAATATTATCTTATAACATGTTGGAAAGACTTGCTTTCCTAGTAAATCTTGATAATTATATTGAAGTATTTGACAGGATAATGGACAGTCTTCTTGAGATTCCCTTTATTTCTATGACCATTTCTTCACTGTTCGATAATCATTATAATTCAAAAAATACGATATTTACAGATAAAATTGTCTTATGGATGAAGCATTATATTGAATTATATTACGCAGATATAGAAAAAATGAGGTTAATATTTGAAATCAATGCTTATATTGAGCTTAACTCAAGAGTAGATGTGATTATATACTACTTATCAAAAAATAACGATTTTGAAGCTTTTAAAGAACTTTATCTATTTCCAACCTCATCCTGTTGGACTGGAAGTGAGTTGCCGTTAATTCAAGACGAGATAGATTTCCTTGAAAAATTAAAAAGTCAACTAACAGAAGTATCCTATCTGCAACATAAATCGTATATTAATAAACTGATAGATAGTAAGGAGAAATATAAAGAAAGCACTGAAATCGAAGAGATGCTGGGAAGAAATTAACACGATCGGCTATGCGCTCGACGTTTCTGATCTTGAACGTAGCGACTACGAAAGGAATGATCATGAGAAATGCAATTATACAAATATAATCATTATCCTAAATAACAGCCGATACACTCGTCCACACCGCCCTGCGTGAAGCGTTGGCGAACTGCATTATCAACGCCGATTATTATGGCAGGCAGGGTCTTGTCATAATCAAGAAAAAGGACCGTTATTACTTTTTCAAACCCGGGCAATTTCCGCATTGACATTGAGGACGCAAAAAGCGGCGGAGTTTCCGACCCCCGAAACACAACGCTCATCAAGATGTTCAACCTTATTGATATAGGCGAGCGTGCCGGCAGCGGTATCCCGAACATTTACAGAATATGGGGCAAGCAGGGCTGGGAAGCACCGATCATCACCGAATATTTTGAACCTGCAAGGATAACCATGTCGCTTTCGGTATCAAGCGACGATAAACGTGTGTCGATAAAAAGTGACGATAAAAAAGCAACGATAAAAGAAAAGTGAGCGAGCTGCAAAGGCAAACAATCATAGAATACCTAACAGATAATGCAAGCGCTAAATCTTATGAGCTATCCGAACTACTTGACGTCAAGTCTACAAGGATAAAGGATTTGCTCAACGAGCTTATTTTAGATGGCGTTGTGATTCCGGAAGGTGCTAATAGAAATCGTCGGTACAGACTGAAAAACTAAAACGGAGCCGAGAAATCATTCCCGGCTCCGACGGAGTTACTTTATAGGCTTGGTCATTTCAAGTGCTATCTGCGCACCTATCCTGAACCCATTAACAAATTCCATTCGGTTGCTAATGCTGATGATGGCAATCTGTGCGTTCTGATAATCATTGAACAGGTTGCAAATTTCGGGATACTTTTTGAGCAGGGCACTTTCTGCTTCAACAAGTGAATCCAGTGCCTTGCGATATTCTTTATCATCGGGGGTTAGCTTTACAGAAGTAAAAAGATCACCGTTATACATTTCTTCGATTATGTTACTCATAAAAATACCTCCGTTTGTAGTCGGTCGTGTTCGATTATTTGCAGAAATATCCAATGATCTATGGGTCTTATTTGGGACTTAATTGCGTGAAAAGTCCCAATAATTTACGATTATCGGTTTTGTGTGACTTGCCGTAAAGCGACGTAATTACGTGGGTTTTCGCAAGTTCTGTTATTGTAAAGAACATTAGTGCCATGATTCTTCTCTAGGATACGTTTGTCTAAGCATGTATGCCAAAGCTGATTATTCAGTGGGTACAACCGCATATATAAGGAATACGCCGATAGAATATATTCAACTGAAAAAGTGAAGTTAGACAGAAACACTTCATCGGCTCCTTCTCATCTGAATTGACCAAAACGGTATACGGCTGCACCCGAATGTAGAATTCATGTAAAAAGCTGATATATGTATCAACTTTCATAAAAACGCGGACAGTGTAACGAATTTCGTTATGCTGTCTTTTTTGTAAGGAGAAAATGTGAATGAGTATGAGCGCTGATGTTGCTTCAGGCTCTTGATGCATGGAAAGTAGCTAAAAGACTGGCAGATAAAATCGGACGATTACTCTTTCAGTAATACTCCGGTTCTGTCGGAAATTACAAAAATGGAATTTATTCAGTGAATTACACTCCTCTTTTGAAAAACTTGAGACAAATTGATTTGTGAACAGTTTGCCAAGGTTCATACATATGAAATGAAATTTCGCTGTCCGCTGGAAATCTATCTTCATATAAGTAATTATCTCCGTGATTTTTGCGTTGCGGATAATGCTGAAATGGCTAAATATCATGTGAGCTATACAATGAAATAATTATATCATTTAGTATTTTGCTTAAATCAAATCGTGTTATAATACACAAATATAGTCTTTTAATTTTGTGCTACTATCTAAATATTACTTTTGGTTATTGAAAACAAATAAACAAAATGTTATAATATTATATATAGTTTCGACATTAAAGGAGATGAGCTCTATGAAGATAAATAAGGCTCTGCTTGAACTGTTGGCCTATGCAGCAATAGTAAATAATTACATTCACTCAGAACAGTTGAAATACCTTAATAAACTGATAGGAAATGATAATTCTCTATGCAAGTCAGTATATAATGACGTTATTTTAAACGATGATGCCTATAATGAAGAATCAGCCAACGCTCGTATAAATAAACTTTTTTCGGAATTAAAAAATGAAAACCAAACAAAAATAAAAAGAATGCTCATTAAAATAATGTGCTATGACGGGAAAATCGACGAAAAAGAATTAAAATTTTTACGTTTGATGTACAAAAACAGTGAGTACAGTAAAGCTTATGCTTTTCTTCATATAGACTATTTTAATTTTAAGACAAAGGGCACCATTGCCAAACACCTGTTCACTTTCTTGAAAAGCCGGCTTTTAAAAAATACCATTCCATATATTAGATTTCGACGTCTAGAATACAATAGTCTTATAAAAAACCTTTTAATAGAAAATGAAAATGTCGAAATCAGATTAAAGAAGATATTAGGTAAAATAGAAGACTACGAGATAATTGATTCCATAAAAAATAATTCAAAAAAATTATCCGATATTAACGATGATGGACCGACCTTAGTATTAATGGGAAAAACTAAAGCCGGTAAATCAACACTTTTCCATTTGCTTAATAGCGTTGGTAGTGAGTTGGTCGGAAAAGGAGGCCAACGAACAAGCAAATGCAGTACTGTAACTCATTATAATGGTATAAAAATAATAGATACTCCTGGTTTAGCTGCTGCATCTTTCAAAGGCAAAGAAGATGAAAAAATAGCAGAAAAAAGTTGCTATAATTCTGATGAAATACTATTTCTAATGCCCGCTGATACATATGGAAAGGAATTAACGTTCATTGATAAGTTTATTGACAAGAATAAACCAATGACCATTTTGTTCAACTACAAAAATGCTGACCATTTCCAATATGATACTGGCGGTATAGTAACAAATCCGCAAAAATGGAGAAATAATGTTGAAAACTCAGCAAATCAACTTATCAGATATTTGAAAGAAAGAAACATATTTCATGTTATAGACAATAAGCTGAAATTTGCTTTTTTGAGGGAAGCTGATAAAAAATGGGTATTGAATAATTCCGATCAAAAGATGAAAAGAAAAATCCTTACGAATTGGAAAAAAATCAGGAAAGCTTCAAACTACCCAACGGCTATGTACGAAATATTCAATGATTTTTATGAACACGCTGATCTGTACAGGTTATACAGACTGTTTGAGACAAGCCTTGGGTGTGTAGTAAATTTGGAAACTGAGATCAATGATTATATAAATAAAAACAGTCAGAGAATATCCGAATTAAAGTCAGAAAACGATGCTATATCAAAACAGCTTGATGATTTTGTCATAACATGTCGATCTCGGATAGACGAAGAACTAGGTACAATAATATCCGATGTTATTATTGATGCTGAGGAAAAAAGCAGAAATAATAGCAAAAATAAATTCAACAAGTATTTCAAACAGATAATACAGAAAGCAAATGAAAATATGTACGAGAATACCAGAAAGATATTGCTAGAAAACATTAATGGCTTGTCAATAAAATTAAAAGATGTACCGATCGAACTAAGCACATTTACTTATGATAAAGAAGATATCTCGTTAAACCTTAAATATTTCGAGACTAAGGGCGGTTTTAATATTTTTAAGTCAAAACATCTGTATGATGCGTTGAGCAATGTCAGTGCTAGGCTGATTATGAAAGTAAATTTACCAGTAGGTATTGGACTGAATTTAGTATCAAGTAATATAATAGACAAAATAGCCCTTAGTAATTCAGAGCAGAATGATATAACTCTGGGGATTAGGAATAAAGAAATAAATGACTATCTTGAAGAAGTAAAGAGATTATATTTGAGAAGTGTTGAATCTAATATGTCAAAGATAAAAATAATAATACAAAACAAGTTGATTAAACCTAATATGTCAGAAATACATAATTACTTGAAAATTAATTCTGATCTTGAAAATGCTGTTAGCATTTTCAAAAACAATATCTTTGATAATTATGCAGAACGATTTTTGAAACAGTGTCAAAGATTTGCAAAGTATACTCGTTACGAGGTCGACAGTACAAAAAAAACAGTGACGATATTTGCATCACACTGCAAAGAAAATGTATATTCCGATCTAAAGTATAAGATACAGATCAAGAAAGAAGGCGGATAATGTGTTGAATTCTTTTGAAATTAAATCTCAGCTCAGAGTGAAATGTGATGAAATCAGAACTATAATAGCTGAAAGCAATAATGAGAAACTATCTCAATTGTGTGATGATTTTTACAGTAAATACAGTGCAATAACAGATCAAGATAAGATCAAGTTAGTTATGTGCGGCGAATGGTCTACCGGGAAATCGACCATAGTTAAGGCACTTACCGGAATAAAAGATATTAAAATCGGTGAAGATGTGACAACTACTGAAGTACATGAATATAAGTATGATGATTTTTATATTGTTGATACTCCTGGTTTCAACATTTGCGATGATTCTCATACTAACATTGCCAAAAAAGCACTAATGGATTCTGATTGTGTTATCTATTGTATCACTGAGCAGCAATTGTTTTCAGATGATAGTATTGAGGATTTTATCAGAACTTGTAAAAGCATCAAGAATATAACCCCTACCATCTTGACAGTTACCAAATTTGGAAGTGAAGGTAATGATCCTTTTGATGCCTTATTTAATATAAGGAATGATATAGATGCTAATCTAAAGGATCATGGGTTCGAGGAAGTTCCTACAATTTGTATAATAAGCGCAGAACGATACATGAGGGGAAAAGAGACAGGTGACGAAGCATTAATAGAAAAAAGCTATTTTAATAACTTAATTCAAGAAATTGAAGATGCGGGAAAACAATTAAAACAAGGTCAGGATCAATTATATAAAGTCAAGTGTAAACGACAGATTGAATTTATGGTCGATTTCATAAATCAATGTATTGAGGAAAACAAAAAATCATTTAACGATGAGGATGAAAAAAAGCTAAATGAACAAAAAAACGTTTGTCAGATGAGTTAATCAAAGAAAAAAATGAGATTCGAAATGAATACACTAATAATATCAATAAAATGTATGACATTATCCATGATATTAATGACATAGATGATTATTCTACAAATGCCGAGAAAATAAATAATCTTGCAGAATCTACTATAAAAAATATTTTGGATAGGTCAGAAATATCTATACCACCTGAACTCATAAATTTTAATGTTGATACTGAAGCTTTAAACAATGAAAAGAAGGCTTTTTTTAGCAAACTCAGAAAGAAAAACAAAACAGCTAAAACCGGATTAGGTGAAAAAAGTGCCTCTTTATTAATTGATGCTGTTGGCAAAGTAAATGATAAAGCTGCTCCTGTTGAAATGATAAAAGAGGAAAAGGTCTTTTGGAAAATAACTAGAAAGAGAAAAGAATTATCTAAAGTTGGAGGAGAAGGCACCGAATTAGCAAAAGATCTATGTAAGATAAACAACCAAAAAGGTATTGTAATATCCGAAAAAGTAGGGAAATTAGCTAATATAGCTGAAAAACATAAATCGAAAATCAAAGCGACCGGTGTAGCAATTGATTTTTTGAAACCTCTTTTGGAATCATTTATATCAAATAGACATGATAAAAAAGCTTTTCATGATGTTTTTCAAGAAAAGCAAAAAGACAGCCAGGAGATTAAAAATCTAAAAATTAATCTTGATAAAGTACTAGAAAAAGCTTACGAGGAAAAAATGAAGAAACTATATCTTGAGAATAATAAAGAGCGTAATGACCCTTTAGGTTTAGATACTAGGTTTAATTCAATCAGAATCAAGATCGAAGATATCAAGTCACAAATTGATCAACCTGATACAGAAGGAGATGAATAATATGGAGAAGCAGTATCTACAGAAAGTTCAGAATGTTATCGTTGAGTCGAATGACACAGCCATAAATGAATTAGTAAAAAATCATAAAACGGTGTACGGAACTGTTGCCTGTACACTTGAACAGAATTCTGAAGAAATCGATAAAATCATTAATAATATAGCAAGTTATTTTGCTTCTAAAAAAGCAATGGAAATAACAAAGGAATACGAGGATAATTGCACTAAATATGAAAAGTGGATCAAAAATGACCCGATAAAATTAAAACTAATGGAGAATAGGAGATCAGCAGAAACAAATATTACATCTACTTTGATCCAAGCAGGTGCTAAGGGAACAGTATATGGAGCAAAAAAGGTCCTTAGCAAATTGGAAGAAAAAGAGGTAAAAAGATCTCTATGGAATTTATGTGTACGCTTTGCAAATGATCTATCAGATGATGGAATGAACAGATTAAGTATGAATGCAAGACTATTTCATATCCACAACCAGCTTTTACCAAGAAGAGTGCTTAGAAGAAAAGATACAAATAATAACATAGATCTTCAGCCTGGTTCAGGTTCTGTATTTATACCATCGAACTCTATTGAAAGCTTTAAATCTGCTCATTTGCTTTATCTGATATATAAAAGTGCTCATAATATGTCATTATATAAATCAACAGATGATGACAAAAAGGATTTTAATAAGCTAATAGAATACTGGGAGTGGCTTGGAGTGTATGGAACACAACAAGAGCAGATGCTTTATAAGATGGATCAACTTGACAAAGGTAATGCAGATGAATTTGACAGGATGAATAAATTGACTCAATCATTCTACACAAACTTAACTATATCAGTACCTAACATTGACCAAACTATCGCTCAAAACATCAATCGAGAACTACTGAAATATGTTCCAAATGGCGATAAAAAACTTGCTGTTAGAAAAGCTGGGAAAATAGTAACAAAAGCGGCTATTATAGCTGCATCAGGAATCGCAGGAACTACTATATCAAATCCGATACTTCTTAATACCGCAGCGACAGCAGCAACATCCCTGCTTAGTGATCTCCAGAACACCGAAGTAATTGGAAAATGCCTAAATGAATCGGGCATAGATGATACTTTCGTTAAAAGTTGTATAGAGGAAGCTAAAAGAAAACAGCTGAGTCAGATATAATATTCATTTCTATGACATAAAGCACGAGTCTATATGCGTATAAAATCGGACTATTACTCTTTCGGTAATCGTCCGATCAAAATCCTATGCAGAAATCAGCCAATGATCTTTGGGTCTTATTTGGGACTTGTTGTGTCATTTTTTTGCTTATTTCAGCTTATTGTAAGCTCTTGCATCATCATTCAAAAACAGCGTATTTACGCAGTTATATGTATATTTATGATTTTGTAAAAAACAGCGGGGCCCTGATTCAATTCCCGTACGGGTCACCAAAGTTTAAAGCTCGGAGATAGCACATTGTGCTGTTTCCGAGCTTTTGTTATCTGAAGTTTCATACCTTCCATGTTCTGCCCTACTTTTCCCCGCACACCTCACTCTTGAGTTTTTTCGCCACCTTGAAATACTCATGCATTTTCACGTCCGCAGGGTCTATCTGCAATGCAAAGGATATCCTGCCCAGCAGCGAATTTATGTACTTCTCAGACGTAATGTCAGCACCTTTGAAAAACAGGCTTTGGGAAACTCCGTATTTCTCACAGTAATATATTTCCTGACGTATCTTCCGACGCTGTTTCGACGAGATCTGCGCCTTTTCGTTGACCACTATCCCCGTTACCTGTTGACGTTGTGATGAGCCGATAAGCGTCGTTTTTTTCATGTTCAGCTTAAACCCCATTTTCCGCAACGCCCTGCTCACAAGTTGCGTTATCTCTTTGGTGTTAAACACAGCTTTTCTACCTGAAAATGTCATATCATCACAGTATCTTGTATAATTTATGCCACGCTCTCCACACCACTTGCCTATCCTCTCATCAAACCTTTTCATCACCAAATTCGCTATCTGCGGAGATGTCGGCGCACCCTGCGGCAGTATGCTGTTATGAGTGCATATATTTGTCAACAGCGTTGTGGCAGGCTTAGAAAACCCAAGCTCGCACATGACCCCATAGACCTTGCCAAAATCAATGTTATCAAAAAAGCCTGAAACATCAAGTTTAAGCACTCTCTGTTGACCAATATGCGGCTCTGCATTTTTCAAAAGCGAAGAGTTTTTGCAATATGCAGTGGCATACTCAGATACGGACAGCGTGTAAAGATACCTTTCAAGTATCCTTCTTTGAACGAGCTTGAGATATTCGTTTGGCACTTTTAACACCCTGTTTTTATGCCCTCTGCCACGATGTATTATCACCTTGCGGTAATTTGAATAACACTTTCTCTGATTTCGTCTATGATAGCGTATTCGGTTGTTGCTAAGCATATAAAGCTTTTTTAAAGGAACATCAAGCTCCTCTGAGATCCTTATGATATCATTATCAATATCATTCATTTTGTCACCTCAAAAAAATAATGACAAGCGTCAGCACAAGATTCAAATGCTTTGGAGCCGAATTTTATTTAATGGAATTAAATCCGATTCGGTGAAAAAGCTTTTGACAAAGCTACTATTCCCTGAAACTTCCACAGCGACTCGCTGTAGTTATGCGTTTTGCAATATCGCTGCTGACGCTTGTCATATTTTATCAAACCATGTTATGTACTCATTATATAAACACCTTGTTTATTTTATGAGATAATTATATCACGCGAAATGCACAACAATTGGTGCATCTCGCAGAGTACAACGAAAAAAATGGCTGTATATAAACACTCTGATATCATTTTACCAATTTATGCACGACACGTCAATGGGTTATCCTGACATTTTACGCCAAGCGCCAATATTTTATATGAATACACAAAAAACCACACGAAGATAGGAAAAAAAGCCGAGCCTTGCTTTTATCACCTCTCAATTCCCCCACCTCTCGAGCTTTTTCCTTTTTATCACTATCCCCACCGGGCTATCCGTTTTTTCGTCAAAATATTCCTCGCAGACCCACCAATGATACTCTTGCCTTGGCAGGGTCGCCCACGTCATATAGCAAAAGCTCCACTGGCGAAGCAATTCCTTCTTCTTGCCGTTTTTCAGACTTTCAGGTAAATAGTCCTCCATAAGCTTCACTATCGTATCATAGCTTATAAATCTCATCTTGTTCTTTCTTTTTATTATGGACAGCCTGTGGGCAAGATAAAAATGCAAAACAACTTTCCATATGCTGCATTTGTATTCTGGGTCAAGTATTGACTCTTTTTTCATTCTCCTGATGATCTTAATACGTTCATCGGGATCATTCAAAAGGTCGCACAGTGCTGAGATATTAGAACAATCGAAACCGTCCTGCCCACTGTCCAGCTTGAAATATCTCCGCCCGTCTAGTTTGTATAAAGGCACTCGTGCTATCTGCCCTTCCTGCGCCTCCACTGCATATGTCCACAACCTCGGGCAGGACTTTATCTCATAGACCTCTCTGCCGCTGGAATCCTCGCCCCTTTGCACGTTGATAAAACGTTCCCAAATGCCGTCACTTACTTTCTGCGGAGCATTTTCAGTGCCTGCTATAAAAATCCTAAGCCTTTGGAGTTTCTCAACGCTTTCTCTTAGCTTGTCTTTAAGTGCATTTCGTGAAAATCTAATGTCCTCGTTTCCGCTGAGAAGTTCCCATATGGTGTTGAGATAAAAATCCTTTCTGTTATTGTTCCATATAGTGCAAACAGCGTCAAACACACACATATCAAAGTATGTCAGCGGTGCTTTTTCATAAGCCGTGCAGTCTTGATACCATAAGGTACAACAGATATCATTTCTGCGCTGACCTTTCACAAAAGCTACTCTGTAGTTATAGTCCTCTTGATCGTTTCTTTTGCCTGACAGCCCGTCATAAAGCCCTTGTATATCTTTCTCTCCCAAAAGCCTGTTTATTTTCTTGTCTATATATAACCAACGATTCTTATTTTTCTTTATGACTATCACTTTTTTCTCAGCAAGCAAAAGTCCAGACAAATGGACAGATAGTATGATATAATATAGGCATAACAACAAAAAGTGAGGTAAAATCGTTATGCCTAAAAGAAACACACTCAAAAGCAAGCTCAGCATCATAGTTTTTTTAGATGAAATTGAACTCAAAAGACAAATGCCTTGAGTTTCTATTTGAATTGCGTTTTCCATAAGTTTTTGTTTGTCTGGAATGTGACTGCACAGAGTATTATCATATCAAAAAGCGTGGTCGGGGAACTACCAAAATGAAGATCATGGTGGCTGTACAGTGGGCAAAATGCTCGCCACTGCGAGGGATACTATTCCAAGCAACTGCGCATACATGATATTCGAGGAGCTGATATTAGCGCCGTTCAGCATTGCCCGTATGCGTGAAAATTTCAAAAGGCGCAGAAGACGTCAACAAAACACCAAGAAAGGAGTGGAATAAAAATGCCACAAACAGAAAATATAGAATACATCAAGAAATATGAGGCGTATGATTGTATCAACGCCTCCGAGGACGATGATTTTGACCCACTGGACGAGCTTTACGAGCCTGATCCTGTGGAGATTCAAAACACGAGCCAAAATCCATTTACAGCAAAGGTATTTGACCCCGAAACAATGCTTTTCGACCTTGCCGAAGCAAGAAAGACAGAAACAAAATTCAGAGAGAACATACTCTCTATGATGATGTCTGTTCTCATAAGCTCGGACAAGCCCAACGCACTGCTTTGCGGTCCTGCAGGCTGTGGAAAAACCAAGATAGTGGAGGAGCTTGCCTACAGGCTCAAAAACAGCGAGAACATCGTACAGAAATGCCAGTAGTAAAAGTGGAAGTATCTTTTTCCTGCGGACACGG
>OJNJ01000459.1_pt1 | contig 23477 bp, 17 predicted proteins | sample 1597491 | NCBI WGS metagenome assembly OJNJ01 (sample SAMEA2452132, study PRJEB22498) | human gut metagenome | biome: human feces; feature: human gut; material: feces | place: Australia | collected 2012 | reverse complement strand
TTTTCGCCTATCGAATTTCTTAATAATAGTGTCCAATATGATTGACAAACCTACACGAAAAACAGCGGACAGAAGTCTATCCGCTGTAAAAAAACATATATCAGAAGTGCATCTGGTCTGGGTCTTCGATATCCTTTGCAAAACAGCCTGCAACAGGTATCGTTTTGCTGCGATATTTTGAAAGGCCTGCTGCTGTCTCATCGTCAACGATAAATGCCTTATCAACAACTGCATTCTTCGCTTTAAGTGTCATGACCTGAACGCCTATAGTATCTCTCGTGGACTTAGGCATAAGAAGTGCAGTATCAAATATCATTGCTCTGCCGTTAGTTGTGCGAAGCATTATCTCAGCGTTATCCTGCACAAAGAACATTCCCACAAGCTTAGCCTTTGCAGAATAAGCGTTGGCAAGCTTCTTTCTGTTGGTCTTTGTTTCATAGGCATTGAGCGGCACTTTTGCCACCTTTCCGTTTTCAAAACAGAATATCATATAGCCCGAATAATCTACAGTATTCACCATGGACACAACGCCCTCACCGTCATCAAAACCAAGCTTTGCAGGAATATAGTCGCCAAGAGAGCTTGCCTTTGTGTCGGCAAACTGCGATACCTTGGTCTTATACACAGCCGCCTTGTCCGAGAAGAACAGAAGCTCCGTTTTGTTGGTGCTTTCCATTTCCTGAAGCGGGCCGTCGCCCTCTTTATACTTCTGTTCGCTTGCCATTCTCAGTGACTGCGGAGTACATTTCTTGAAATAACCGCTTTGAGATAGGAAAAGCTTGCAGGCGTAGTCAGGGATATCGTCCTCTATGTCTATCTCCTCGATATCAGTCTTATAATAGAACTGAGTTTTTCTTGGCTGACCATACTTCTTTGAAACTTCCTTTAATTCGGAAATGATGATATTCTTTATTTTTCTGTCGCTTCCAAGAATATCTTCAAGCTCTGCAATAGCTTTTTCAAGATCCTCAGTTTCGGCAGTCCTTTTGAGGATATACTCACGGTTAAGGTGTCTGAGCTTTATTTCAGCCACATAATCAGCCTGTATCTCATCAATGCCGAAGCCAACCATAAGGTTAGGAACGACCTCTGTTTCTTCTTCCGTTTCTCTGATTATTTTTATAGCCTTGTCTATATCAAGAAGTATCTTTCCAAGACCTTTCAGGAGGTGGAGCTTGTCTTTCTTCTTTGCAAGGTCAAAGCTTGTTCTGCGTCGAACGCAATCCATTCTGAACGCTACCCATTCTTTAATTATATCATAAACGCCCATTATTCTTGGATAGCCGTGAACAAGTATATAGAAATTGCATGAATATGAGTCCTGAAGCGGCGTCAGCTTATAAAGCTTTTGCATAAGCTTATCAGGGTCTACGCCCTTTTTGATATCTATACCTATTTTCAGACCGTTAATGTCCGTTTCATCACGGATATATGATACCTCTCTTATCTTGCCTGCCTTAACGAGAGCAATTATCTTCTCGATTATTGCTTCAACTGTGGTAGTGGCAGGTATCTCAACAATCTCAAGACACCTTGACTCCTTGTCATACTGATATTTTGCTCTCAGCTTAACAGAGCCTTTTCCTGTGCGGTATATCTTATCAAGCTCTTCCTCATCATAGAGAAGTGAAGCACCGCCCGGAAAGTCAGGTCCTTTCAGCGTTTCAAGAGCGTTGAAATCAGGATTTTTCATAAGTCCGATAGTTGTCTCGCAAACCTCGCTAAGGTTGAACGGACAAACTGATGAAGCCATAGAAACGCCTATGCCAACGTTGGCATTAACAAGTATTGACGGGTAAGTAGCAGGAAGCAAGGTCGGCTCTGTGGTGGTGTTATCATAGTTAGGAACAAAATCAACAGTGTCCTTGTCAATATCTCCGAAAAGCTCCTGACAAATAGGCATGAGCTTTGCCTCAGTGTATCGAGAGGCAGCATACGCCATATCTCTTGAATATGCCTTACCGAAGTTACCCTTACTCATTACATATGGGTGCAAAAGCGCTTCATTGCCCTGTGAAAGTCTTACCATGGTTTCATATATAGCACCGTCACCGTGAGGATTGAGCCTCATGGTCGCACCAACGATATTGGCAGACTTTGTGAGCTTTCCGTTTAAAAGTCCCATTTTATACATGGTATAAAGCAGTTTTCTGTGTGAAGGCTTAAAGCCGTCTATCTCAGGGAACGCTCTTGATACCAAAACGCTCATGGCATATGGCATATAGTTCTTTTCAAGAGACATTGTTATCTTTTCATCTGCAACAAGTCCTGCGCCCTCGATATATGCGTTGTTATTTGGTTTAGCAGTCTTTTTAGGCTCTGCCTTTTTTCTTGCCATAAAATCTATCCTTTCATAAAGTTCGTAAGGTCGGTGCACTTTTTGCCTGTATACTGCATAGCGATCCTGCTTTCGGGATCGGCGTCAAACATATACAGCACCGCAATAAAAATAAATTCAAGTGGTTTCATAAGGATATAGACCACATCAGCACGCAATTTCGTCGATATATGCTGTGAAATGGGATATCCGTGTTTATCGTAAAAGCTTCTCACACATTTGTGAAAACGTGGAAGCTTATCCTGTATAAGCTCTTCAAATGCGTTTGCAACACAAAGCTGTCTGTTCACAACTATCTTATCCCCACGCCGCAGACCCATTCGCTGAGGTTTGACGAGCTTAGCGTGTCCCCCTGCCGCAACTGTGCAAAGATAATGCCCTTGTGAGTAATCAGGCGGCGGAGGTATCTGCTGAGAAAACGTCCAATCGGCTGTTTCCGTGAAAGCCTTTACTATGCTGTCAGGGCGCTGTCCAAATAAAACAAGTATCAAAAGCATCACCGCAAGGAGCGGTATCATTGCCACAAAGCTGATAAGATACCAACCAAGGCTTTTTGTGAGAAGCTTATTAAGCCAGCCCATAAAGCCGCTTTTCTCCGCCGAATTGCTGAGATATCCCGTCTGCGCCTTTATTTCACGGCGAATGAGCCTTACGGACATAAGCATATAATTCATTGGAAAAACCAACATCATCACCGTGAAAAAGTTATCCATATTCTTCAAAAGCTGTATCACCAGCAGTATATCAAGCACATTGCCCATATACACCCCTGCAATGAGCATAGCCGCAAACAACGGCGGTTTTCTCTTTGTTATAACACTCAACAGTACAATGCACACCATAGCTATAAAAAGCAGGAAGAAAAAACTAAACCTATACTCCCCTGATATGGGTGTATGAAATTCCCCATGAACAGTTAGAGGAACATCATATTCAACGCCAAGACCTAACCAGTCAAGGTCAAAAACAGACAGCAGCGAACCAATTACCACCGTCAGCACATCAAACAGCGGTCTGTCCAATTCTTTAGGTGCATTCTCAAAAAGCCTTATAACATTTATTACTGTGAAAAACAATGGAAGTCCAACACATATCACAAGCGCAGACGACCATATAAAAATTGCGTCCATAATGCTCTCCCCTCAAACAGCTTATGAAATATCCGCCATATCAAGATAATCAACACCATTATTGGTGATGAAATCTTTTCTGCCCTGCAAGTCGTCGCCAAGGAGCATATCGAACATCCATTGTGTCTGCTCGATATCGTCAGGCTCGATCTTTATAAGACGTCTTGTGGCAGGGTCCATTGTTGTAAGGCTCATCATCTCCGCCTCGTTCTCGCCAAGACCTTTTGAACGCTGGATATCGAACTTCTTGTTGCCTATCATTTTGAGTATCTTTGTCTTTTCGTTTTCGTCATATGCAAAATAGGTCTTGTCAGAAGTTGTTATCTCAAAGAGCGGTGACTCCGCAATATAAACATATCCTTTTTCAATAAGGGTCGGCACAAGTCTGTAAAGCATTGTGAGTATAAGCGTTCTGATATGGAAGCCGTCAACATCAGCATCAGTACAGATAACTATCTTGTTCCAGCGTAGGTTGTCAAGATTGAACATAGATATCTCCTTGTTCTTGCCCGTCTTGACCTCAACTCCGCAGCCTATGACTTTTATAAGATCTGTGATTATCTCGTTCTTGAAAATCTTATCATAGTCAGCTTTCAAACAGTTGAGTATCTTTCCTCTTACAGGGATAACAGCCTGAAACTCTGCATTTCTTGCCATTTTTACAGAACCGAGCGCCGAGTCGCCCTCCACGATATAAAGCTCACGCTGAGAAAGGTCTTTTGAACGGCAGTCAACGAATTTCTGCACCTGATTTGAAAGGTCGATAGAGCCTGCAAGCTTTTTCTTCAGGTCTATTCTTGACTTCTCAGCCTTTTCACGGCTTCTCTTGTTTACAAGAACCTGCTCTGCTATCTTCACCGCTTCGTCAGGATTTTCAATAAAGTATATCTCGAGATTGTGCTTCAAGAACTCTGTCATGCACTCCTTGATAAACTTGTTTGTGATAGCTTTCTTTGTCTGATTGGCATATGAAGTCTGTGTAGAAAACGAACTTGAAACAAGCACCAAGCAATCCTCGATATCCTGAAAAGTAATAGGCTTTTCGTTTTTCAGATACTTATTGTTGCTTTTGAGATAAGCATTTATCTGAGATGTGAAAGCACTCTTTACAGCGTCCTCCGGTGAGCCGCCATGTTCCAGAAAGCTTGAATTGTGATAATATTCAAGACATTTTACCTGATTAGAGAAAGTGAACGCCACAGAAAGCTTTACCTTGTAATCGTCCTTGTCCTCACGGTCACGACCCTTGCGGTCGCCTGTGAAAAACTGCACCGAGGTCAGAGGCTTCTCACCTGCTATCTCTGCAACATAATCGGCGATACCATTCTCATAATAGAACGTCTTTTCTTCAAAAGAATTGTTCTCACGCTGTATACGCAGGATAAATGTGATATTAGGGTTTACTACAGCCTGCTTTTTCAGAACGTCCTCAAAATATTCGTTCTCAATTTTTATATCAGTGAAAACTTCAAGGTCAGGTCGCCAATGTGTCTTTGTACCTGTCTTTTTCTGCTTTGTTTCTTCCTTTTTAAGACCGCCAACGTTTCTTCCCTTTTCAAAGTGCAGGTCATACTTATATCCGTCACGGAAAACCTCGACGTCCATAAACTCAGATGAATACTGCGTCGCACAAGCACCTAGTCCGTTAAGGCCAAGAGAATACTCATAGTTATCTCCGCCATTGTTATTGTACTTACCGCCCGCATAAAGCTCACAGTAAACAAGCTCCCAGTTATATTTTTTCTCACGCTGGTTATAGTCAACAGGACAACCACGTCCGAAGTCTTCCACCTCGATAGAATCGTCATTGTACTTTGTAACGATTATCTTATCGCCATGACCGTCACGAGCCTCGTCTATAGAGTTTGAAAGAATTTCAAAAACAGAATGTTTACAGCCCTCAAGTCCGTCAGAGCCGAATATTACCGCAGGACGCTTTCTTACTCTGTCCTCCCCCTTAAGGGATACTATATCTTCATTTGTATATTCCTTTTTATTTGCCATTTCTCATTTCCTTTCTTACGGATCTGAAGAATTTTTTACATACAAATTATATTATAACACAAAGTCAACGATTTTGTAAATACATTAATTAAACATTTTTTAGAGCAAAGCCGAACATTTGTTTTGTTACTAATAAACAAAAACACAGGCTATTGATTATTTGAAAAAAATATTATATAATATAGGTAGCTTAAAAAAAATAGGAGGACAAAATGGATATTACGATAAATGCACCGCAGACAGAAAGCAATTCAAACTCTGCCAAAGCAATGGCCCTTAATAATGGGCTGATATGGTTTATATGCTTTGTTCCGCTTATCGGCTTGTTTCTTGAAAACTATGCAAACTCTGCCACCGCAGGAGCGTTCCTGTGGATACTTGTTCCGCTGTTCATGATAGGCTGTTCCATTGCAGATTGCAAACAGCTTATAAAGCATGGCATTGATGCTGCACACCTTTTCAAATGGGTATGGCTAACGCCTTTTTATGTTTATAAGCGTGAAAAGCTTTGCGGCAGAGAGCTTTATAAAGCAATAATGTGTGGATTTTTCATTATCGCTGCACTGTTCATGAATGGTTTTACGCAGAGCATAAAAATAGACAACGACTATATGCTCGTATCTGCACAGAACAGTTATGTGCAAAGCCTTGACAACTTTTCGGGAAATTCATCAAAAATAATCGGTGAGTGCATAGCTTCTTATCTAGGCGAGGACGCAAAGTGGGATTGCACAAAGAACGGTCACAACTACACAGTAACAGTAAAAGGCAAACATGGCTCTGATAACTACACTATTTCCTTTTTAATAGTATATGACGGCTTCACCTACAGAAAATTCACCATTTCAGACGTGATAAAAAATAAAGTATCACTCCGTGACGATGAATTTAGTGCTGTATGCAAAGAGATATTCACAGAAGATAAAAGCGACACCGACAGTAGCAATGAAGAAAGTTCAAATTCACAAACAGAATAATTTCATGAGCGGACTTTGTTCCGCTCTTTTTGTTGTCAGTGTACATAAATGTGTACAAACTGATATGGCACGATTTGTGTATATGCACAAAGGTGATAAATTTGTCACTTTTCTATTGACTTTGCAAGGTAAAAGTGATATTATTGTCACACAAGGTGATAAATAAATCACCTTGTATATGCAGCTGTTTAAATCACAAATGAAAGAAGATGTAGAAATGAATGACAAAACGGAGATAAAAACAGACAAAATATCATACAAAAAGTATTACAGACAGATGGGTATTTTGGGCACGCTGGGTGGAGCGATGTGGATATTCTATTGGGTTATGGAAAAGGTGCTGCCTACGATAAAGAAAGGGCACACATTTACCAATGTGATAAACCTTATCGTATCTTTGGGAACGCTTGCGCTGATCGCCATATGCATAATAAAGATGATATCCACGATCGGCAAAAGAGATACAAATGACGAGCTTACTCAGCAGACAACAGCAAAGGTCAATCAGACTTTTATAACGTTCCTGTTCACGATCGCCTGCCTGTTTATTTCAGTTATGACTTTGTTTTCCGATATTTTAGGAAGATTTAAGGTCACACTAAACGAATATGTTATAACGGGCTTGATATGGTTCTGCTATGCGGTGTACAATTTTATAGGTCTATATTTTGAAAGTAAGTTCGATGATGATGAGAACTAGAGGGATAAAAATGAAAGCGAAAAAAGAAAAGAAAAAGATAACTCTGAGAGAATATCACAAAAAGCGTATGGTAACAGGAATTGCAATACTTGTCACAGAGATATTTGAAAACACTGCGGAGCATTACAAGCTTGATAATACAACATGGGCGACGGTGATATTCGTTGTGTTGGCTGCTATGACGGCTTTATTTGCAGTAATATGGCTGTATGCAAGCTGTCAGAAAGTTGACAAAGAGGACGAAATGGCAAAAGAAAATATGCTCAAGGCACATCAAAGTATCACAAAAATGTTTTTGATAATATTAGCAGTAGCGATCTTTATATCTATGTTCTGGGAAGGAAGTATAACCATAAAGATAAACAGCGACAGACTATATCAAGTATGGTTTATATTCTGGTTCAGTTATATGACCCTTGAAAGCGGATTTTTCCTCCACCATGAGGGCAAGCTCAGCACCGATGAGGAGGACGAGTAATGCCGGAGCTTAAAACAAAACTCAAGGAATATCGTGCCAAGCTTGACATGAAGCAGGGTGACCTTGCCGAAAAAGTGGGCGTCAGGCGTGAAACTATCATACGTCTTGAAAAAGGACAATACAATCCGTCTCTAAAGCTTGCAATGGATATTGCAAAGGTATTTGGTGTATCTGTAGAGGATATTTTTTCATTTGAAGATGAAAAAAGCTGAAAATACAGTAAAGCAGACGGTTTGCAGGATTTTGGTGCAGAAGAAAAGCATATACTAAAAAGCAAATACAGACATATAAGCACATATTCGAACGTAGATAGATAAATATTGAATATACGTTGCTTATGCTATGATTATCTTTAGTTTACGCCATATTACTGTGTATATTAGTATAAAAGGCAAAAGTGAAATGAATTGTGAGAAATCGAGAGAAATGGAGCAAAACGAAGAGATTTAAAGAGAATGAGGGATATAAATTAAAAATTCGACGTTTTGACTATTGACAATCGTGAAAAGCTGTTGTATAATAGACAACGTTGTGAGTTCACAGGGCGAAAATGCGGCTGTGAACAGACTTTTTAAAATTCTGAATGGAGGAAATAATATGTCAACTTATATGCCAAAAGCAGGCGACATTACTCGCACATGGTATATTCTCGACGCTGAAGGTCAGTCACTCGGTAGAGTTGCTGCTAAGGCTGCTCACATTCTTCGTGGCAAGCACAAGCCAACTTACGCACCACACGCTGACTGCGGCGACCATGTAATCATCATCAACACAGATAAGGCTGTTCTCACAGGCAAGAAGCTTGATCAGAAGTCTTACAAGTGGCACACAGGCTGGATCGGTGGTCTTAAGGAGATCAAGTATTCAGATATGATGGCTAATCAGTCAGACAGAGCTATGACAATTGCTGTTGAGGGTATGCTCCCTAACAACACACTTGGCAGAGCTGCTGCAAAGAGACTCAGAGTATACAAGGGTGCTGAGCATAACAATGCTGCTCAGAAGCCTGTTAAATACGAACTGTAAGGAAGGAGCAATTTAGATGTACGAATCAAAGCAGCCATATTTCTATGGCACAGGTAGAAGAAAACATTCTGTTGCCCGTGTTCGTGTTTACGAGGGTACAGGTAAGATCACAATCAACGGCAGAGACATTGACGATTACTTCGGTCTTGAGACACTCAAGCTCATCGTTCGTCAGCCATTTGCTGTAACAGATACAATGGATAAGTACGATATCGTTTGCACAGTAACAGGCGGTGGAGTAACAGGTCAGGCTGGTGCAATCAGACACGGTCTTTCAAGGGCTCTTCTTCAGGCTAGCGATGAGTTCAGACCTCTCCTCAAGAAGGAAGGCTTCCTCACTCGTGACCCAAGAATGAAGGAAAGAAAGAAGTACGGTCTCAAAGCCGCAAGACGTGCTCCACAGTTCTCAAAGAGATAATTTCATTCTCATTTATCAAACCGTTTCGCAGAAATGCGAAGCGGTTTTTTTATACCCGATCCTAACTGTCAAAATGCACAACCAAAACATCTGTTCGTTGTCAATTTAGCTGAATATCCCCCTGCTTATTGTAAATAACAGCAAAATATGATATAATTATTACTGATAAATTAACTTTTAGGAGATAACTGCTATGACGAATGAATACATAAAACCACCCGTTGAAATACGCTACAAAAATGAACTTGACGCCTTGAAAAGTGTTGATATTGGCAAAAAGCCTGAGAATTGGGTGCTGTCGCCAAAGGCAGTGCGAACATTTATATTAGGCGGAATCATCAAAACTGCCGATGGCAAAATGCAGATAAAGCGCAAATTCTATGGCAATGACGCACTTGTTGAGCGCTGTATAATCACCCTCGCTGGAAACCGCGGACTTATGCTGGTGGGTGAGCCAGGCACTGCTAAAACTATGCTCTCTGAGCTTCTCTCTGCTGCCTGCTGCGGCATAAGCACGAACACAGTTCAGGGTACGGCAGGAACTACCGAGGATATGATAAAATATAGCTGGAACTATGCCATGCTTCTTTCAAAAGGTCCTTGCCGTGAAGCCCTTGTGCCTGCTCCCCTGCTCATAGGCATGGAGCAAGGCATTTTCGCACGATTTGAGGAAATAACTCGTACCCCTGCAGAAATCCAAGATAGCCTTATTTCTGTAATGAGCGACCAGATACTCAATATCCCTGAGCTTGAAAACGAAGGACTTGTTTTCGCCAAGCAAGGATTTAATATAATCGGTACTGCAAACACTCGTGATAAGGGCGTAAATGAAATGTCAGGTGCTTTGAAAAGGCGTTTCAATTTTGAAACTGTCGAGCCTGTTCGTGACGTAAGGCTCGAAAAAGAGATCATTATCCGTGAAGCACAAGACCTTGCAAAAACAGGTCATATCGACCAGCCTATAGACACCGACGCTGCTGAACTTCTTGCTGTCACATATCATGAGCTTCGTGAGGGCGTTACCTCAGAGGGAACAAAGCTTGAAAAACCAAACGCCGTTATGAGTACAGCCGAAGCTGTGTCCGTTTTCTATCAAACTATGAGCAGTGCATATTATTATGGTGACGGAAAAACTGATCTCAAAGAGCTTACGCAGAATCTTTTAGGAGCAGTTTGTAAGGAAAACAAAGACGATCTTGAAAAGCTCAAAAGCTATTTCAGGATCGCTGTTAAGGAAAAAAGTGCAAGTGAGGGAGGCATATGGACAGAATATCTGGATACAGCCAAGTATCTGAAATAATACCTTTTGACTATTCTCAGCCATTTCTGCTTTTTCCTGTAAGACACCACAGTCCTGTCTGCTCGTGGCAGCTCATCAGAGCAATTAAAGAATATCAGCCCGATGTCATACTTATAGAGGGTCCTGAAAACGCCAATGATATGATAGGAGTGTTGACGGACGAGAGAACTAAGCTCCCTGCGGCTTTCTATTATTACTACAAGGACAGGAAAAAGCTCATCAGTGATGAAGCCGAGGACTATAAATGCTACTACCCTTTTATCTATGCTTCACCTGAGTACAATGCCCTGAAAATAGCCGTAGCCATGGATATAGAAGCACGCTTTATAGATCTTCCCTACAGCGAGATACTTATTACCACCGCAGAAAATAAAGGCCTGCGGAGTAATAAGGACAAACACAGCTATACTGATGACAGCAGACTTATATACAGCAAATTCTGCAAAAAGCTTTGCGAGAAAACAGATCTAAGGACCTTTGAAGAGTTCTGGGAGAAGTATTTTGAGATAGAGGGGCTCAGACTATCTGTACAAGATTTTGTACAGCAAATGTACACCTACTGCATTATCACACGAAATGACGAAACAGAAGATGATCTTGCGGCAGACGGCACTCTTGCAAGAGAAAACCATATGGCTCTGCGTATCAAAGAAGCACTTAAAGATAACAAAAAAGTCCTTGCTGTAACAGGCGGATTCCACAGTTTGGGACTTTATGAGCTTTTGAAAAGTGATAATATCCAAAAAGAAAAGCTTCACAAGCTCTCTCAAAAAGATGAGGGCTGTTTCCCCGTAGCTTATTCTTATGAAGCAGCAGACGCTCTCAGTGGATATGCCTCTGGTATCCAGCGTCCTTATTTTTATGATTGCGTGATGAACAAGCTAATCCACTGCGATGACCCGGCAGGTGTTTATAGCGACACAGTTCTTGACCTGCTCATAGGTACAGTGAGAGCCTGTGATAAACATGATATCCCAGTGTCAATGGCTGACGCTTCCGCAGCGCAGTCTATGATGAGTGGACTTGCCGCACTTCGTGGCTGTCATGAATGTGGACTTTACGAGCTTGAGGACGCCATAACCTCGTCATTTATCAAGGGAGAGAAAACAATATCCTCCGCCCTGCCTATCGACCTTATGCACAAACTTGCCACAGGCGACAAGACAGGTCATATAGGTGATATAAACCACGTTCCTCCGCTTATCGCTGATTTTGAAAAACAGTGTAAAAGGTTTCGACTTAAAATAAAAACAGTTACCCCTAATAAGACGGAAGTTTCACTTTTTACCACTGCAAACGGAATGGAACTAAGCAGATTTTTCCACAGAATGGTGTTTCTAGGCACAGACTTTGCCCAGCGAACAAAAGGGCCTGATTTACATAGGCGAAAAGACAGAAGTCGTGTCCGTGAAGAATGGGTATACAAAAAAGTTCCTGCCACAGATGTTGCACTCATAGACCATACTGCCGACGGCTTCACCATTGAAGAAGCCTGCCGCACCTGTGCTTCAAGAACACTTCGCCATGAAAAGCACTGTGATGTTGCGGCGCATATCCTTGTGGACTGCTTCCAAATGGGCTTAGAACTCTCTGATGATGACAAGGCTTATGCCGAGAACATTCTTAACTCAGACGGTGACTTTTTCTCTGTAGGCAGAGGTCTAAGGCATTTTATCACTCTTATGGAACTCCAACAGCTTTATAATACCGAGTTTTCCGCCGCAGAAAATTGTGCAAAGCGGTGCATGACAAGGATAATCACAGCACTGCCTGATATGGCGTCGGTGAAAGACGACCACATTGCAGAATGTGCAGCGATAATGTACGCAATGCAGAAAGCTGTCACTGACGGCTTTAGAGAATATCGTCAGGACTATGAAAACGCCCTGCTTTCCCTCTGCGGCAAATCTGATAAAGACCCATTTGTTTATGGCACAGCACTTGGCATACTTTACGCCTTTGACCCCCACCGCCGCAAGCTTGCTGAACAGGCAATGTCAAGCTATCTCAAAGGCGATAGGAATGTTCAGATACAAGGAGCAGAGTTTCTTCACGGACTTTTCAATGCCGCCCGTGATATCATCATGACGGACGATTCTTTCATCAGAATGACAGACACGCTTATCTGCGGACTTGACTATGACGATTTTATAGAGATACTTCCCTCCATGAAGCTTGCTTTCAGTTGTTTCACCCCCTATGAAATACAGCAAACAGCCACCGCTGTCGCAAAGCTTTATGACGCTGACAGTGCTGAGCTTCTTGTGGAAAAGCCTATAAACGAAAGACTATATAGCTTCGGTGTGGAAATAGATAAAGAGATAGTCAAACTTTTGTCTGAGGAGGAAAAGCCATGACAGATGAAAACAAAGCCATATCCGTCAACCGCTGGCGGCTCGTGCTGGGCGGAATGTCTGACAAAAGCCTTTCCTTTACCGGTGACAAAGCAGAGATAATAACGTTTCAGGATATGGAAAAGCTACTCGATTATCTCTATAGCCGTGCGCAAGGTGACGATGTAAGAAACGAGAACAACAGGCAAGGCGGTCAGGGTGACAGTGTGCTAAACGCCGCAGAATGGATAACAAAAGTCAGAACGCTTTTTCCAAAGCAGACCGCCGATGTGCTTGAACGTCAAGCTTTGGAAAGGTTCAACATGACCGAGCTTCTTACCGATAAAAAGGTTCTTGAAGAAATGAAGCCTGATATAGCGCTGCTTAAAACTATCATTCAGCTCAAACATCTTATGAACGGCGAAGTGTTGCAGGCGGCTGTAAAAATAGCAAAACAGGTGGCAGACGATATCAAACAAAAGCTTGATATGACCATAAAGCGAAGCCTTACAGGCAGGCTTGATAAAAACACATCGTCAGTTATGAAATGCTCTGCAAACCTCGATTTCAAAAAGACTATCCGCCGAAACCTGAAAAACTATGACAAAGCAAGCAACCAGCTTATACTGAAAGATATCTATTTCAGTGGACGTGTGAAAAAGCATAACAAAAAGCGCATTATCATAGCCATAGACGAAAGCGGTTCAATGCTCGGTTCAGTCATCTATAGTGCAGTAATGGCGCAGATAATTTCCGAACTGCCATTTGCAGAGGTGAAGCTCATCATATTTGATACAAGCATCGTTGACCTCTCAGACCATGCAGACGACCCTGCTCAGACAATAATGAGCGTTCAGCTTGGGGGAGGAACGGATATTGCAAAAGCCCTTACCTACTGCGAAAGCCTTATCATTACGCCCCGTGACACTTGCGTTATCGTTGTAACAGACCTCTACGAGGGTGGCAGTGAAGCACAGCTTATGAACGTCAGCAAAAATATAATCACAAGCGGCGCACATCTCTCATTCCTTACCGCCCTTGATGAAAATGCCGACCCTGCCTATGACAAGGCGACAGGTCAGAAGCTTGCAGATATGGGCTCATTCGTTGGCGGTCTTACCCCTGATAAGCTTGGGGATTACATCGGAAAAATATTTGCATAGGAGATGACATCTTGGACGTGATCGATAAACAGCTTAACATTGCAAACGAACAAACGCTTATTGAGCTTTCAAACAAGGGCATTTACAAACGTGCGTTGAAGGAATCCAAAAACATGACCCTTTCGGCTGAAAAAATCCATGAATGTTACATAGTAAAATTAGACGGTGAAACCTGCACCATAAAATCACCACTTGATGAAAGTCAATGCAGTTGTGTTTCAAGAGGAATGTGCAGGCACATTATCACAGCCATACTGCTTTTGAAAGCACAGCTTCCACAGTACGACGGCGAGGATATCACTCCAGAGGTCATAACCTCCGAGCCTGAACAAGCAGAAATTGAACTCCCCGACCAACCTGAAAGAAATCCGCTTTCTCAGGAAACCCAGAAAAAGATAAAAGGATGTGCCGAACAGTGCATAAAAATAATGTCTGGAATATTTACCCGAGGTCTTGTAAGAGCCGAAGAGAGCGACCCCGATAATTTTGAGCTTGCCGCAGTTTCCTGCCACGCTTTGAGAATGGCTGAGGCAGAAAGACAAATGCGTGAACTTGGTAGCCGACTTAAAGACTGTGTTTCAAGGCGAGCTTCATTCAGTCCGCAGGTATTCACTCACAAAATGTTTGAATATGCTGACAGCATGAACAAGCTTATAAAAGCCGACATCACAGAAGAAATGCTCGGCACCTTCCGCAGAGAATACACCGACTATGAGGGGACGCTCCAACTCCTGCCTATAGGCACAAGAAATGTCAGCGGCGAATACACTGGCTGTATCTACTATTTTCTAAATAAAGACAGAACATCTCACCAGCGCTTTCTAACCTACAGCGATCTGCTCCCCACTTTCTATGAAAGAAAGTCAGGACGATTTGCCGAAAGCACAACTGTATGGGATCTTGACAGTTCTCTAAACAGCTATATGTGCACAGAGCTGATGCTTAAAAACGCCAAGGTGAGCATGGGGCATTTGTCCTCATCGTCGAAGACCAACGCCATAGGCGCAGGTCCTGCACAGCTAAACTGTTTTGCCCTTCGTGAGCTTATTGTCAGCGATTTCAAAGAGCTTGCGGAAAAGATCTCCGCAAACAAAAGCGACGAGGAGACCGAACGGCTTTATTTCGTTCACCCCAAAGAGTGCGTCGCTTCATATTTTGACAAGCACACTCAACAGCAAATTTTTATTATAAAAGACGGCAGTGATAGACAAATATCCGTCACCGCAAAATACACAGCAGAAAATCGTGAATTTATTTCCACGCTTGAAACCATAGGTGGCAAAATGCTAAAAGAAAAGCACAAAAACTACGTCCTTCTGGCTCAGGGGTATATCGACCACGGCAGGCTAACGCTTTTCCCAATAGAGGTCTATGATTTTATTAATCCGCCTGACAATGTTCCTGTACCCGTCGAGAATGATACAGACCAAGACTATGGAATGTGTAATGAGCTTCTTGACGCCACCGAAGAAACCGACAAGAGGATAGTCACGGTAATGGAGTGCGGAGTGAACTCTGTTATCACAGACGAACACGCTCAAAGCATACGCCAATGCGGACTTGAAGAACTTGCAAAACGTTATGAATGCTTCACAAAGCTGTGCGAAAATGCAAGACACACCACCGCAGACAAAAGCCTTGATATCTTCACTGCCGCAGGCAACACAATGCGGTATATCAGACTTTGCACACAAAAATTAGCACTGTTCAGTGCGATAAATAATATGGAGGAGAAAAAATGATCTACAATGAAAACACCAAAAGCTTTATAAAGCTTGAAACCGCTCTAAAGGAGCTTGGTTTTGACCAACAGACCATAGACCTTGCCCTTGAATATCTTGACATCACAAATCCAAGAAACAATGAGCTTATGAGAAAAATAACAACAAGATATTATCCGAAATTCCGTCAGTATAATTATCGTGAAAAGCTTGACAAAGCCGTTAAAAGCGAGATATCAGACACAGGCAGTGATGAGCTTAAAGAGCGCTATATTATTTTCAGCTCAATGGCAACAGGTCCATATTTCCGCTATATGACAAATGCACTGTCTTGCCGTGCCTATATATATTCCCAAAACAAGGCTATGTATATGAAGCCGCTCACCGATTTTTATGGTGAGAATGCAGAAGCGGTCTGGATATCAAGCAAGATATCACACCGCCCAAATGATTCAATACAATACGCTTTCAATGTAAATCCTGTCTATTCCGCAGACGATGCCATAAGAACATTCAACTTCGTTAGCCCTGACGATATCATTGCACAGCTTCTCCTGTGCGTTTACGCATTGGACGCAACCGAGCTGCCTAAAAAGAGCCTGCTCGGCAAAACAAAAATTCCCGATACAGCCACAATTGCCATAAAAAAGCTTTGCGAAGTGGTCAAAAAAAAGCCCAAAACAACTACAGCCGTTTTCTGACTTTTTCTTGCCGCATATGCAGAAGCGTCATATTTTGTAAAAGAATATCGTGCATTTTTCGATAAAAACATTGTGAAATACTGCGACGATCTTACCCAAGGGCTGATATATATGAAGCTTTCCACCAACAGGATATTCGACCTTATCGAAGCTCAACCACTGTGTCTTACAGATAGATATATTCTGCATTTTGTCAAATCACCTGACAAAAATGGGAATTATCCAGCGCAAATGGTAAAGCTCGCAAAAGATCATCCACAGCTTTTCATAGAAACAATGAAAAACGCTCCATTTGACACAGCGATCACAATGGAGAAAATGCTCAAAGCCACCGACCCTAAATATAACGCAGAAGCAATTGGTCTTAAAGCTACCCATCAGGAACGTATCGCCAAACTTATTGCCGAACATTTCAAGCACAGTGACGAGATATACGCATATATCATGGGCAAAGCAGAAATAGACACGATACTCCCCTTTGCAGACGAAGAAGCCTGCGAGGGCAGGCATAAGAATATGGACTATATTGGTGTATATGGAGAGGACGATTTTATTATCCGCTGTATCGCCGCCCTTTCCATAGGAGCGTCTAAAGATACAAGTGACCCCCTCCAACTTATAGGCAACGATCTTTATTATAACACCGAGTTCATCGTACGTGCAATGGTAAGATCAGGTCTACCGATAGATATAATTATAAGATCCCTTGGCTGGCAGATAGAAAGCTCTTACTGTAAAGAAGTCATCATCAATAAGATAACCGCTGTCATGCCAGAATTTAAAGACAAAGCCACCATTATTGACGTAAGCAAAATGGCTGTGTCCAGCCGACTTTTGTATATAAGGCTTCTTGATATCGCAGACAGCAACAAGTACAAAGACGAATTTTTTGCCCTTTGTGACGATAACAGCAAGGTAATAAAAGCAGAGCTTGTGAAAGTTATATCCGCCCACAAGGATTGGCACGATGATGTTTGCAAACTTCTTGCTCAGAAAAAATCAGCCAAGCGTGAAACTGCACTTATGATAATTGAAAATCAGGGAGCTGACGCCTACCGCACAGAGCTTGAAAAAGCCTATTCCACAGAAAAATCCGACAAACTAAAATCGAAAATATCTGAACTTTTGGGCAGCGAAGCAAAGCCTGCCGAAATATCAGATGAAGACCTTGTGACTGCGCTCACCAAAGGCACAAAAAGCAAGAAAGTTCTCTGGCTTTTTGAACAGCCTTTTGCACCTATTCACTTCACCGATGATACAATCGCAGAGGATATCTATTTACAGGCTCTCCTGCTTACATATGCAAACGCCAACGAAGGTACCTTCCCACCCGAGGGCAAGACACTTGCCCAGAAGCTCAAAGCTGACGAGCTTGAAACATTCGCCCTTGAAGTCCTGAGCCGCTGGCTTGAAAAAGGTGCAGAAGCGAAAACAAAATGGACAATGTATTTTGCGGCCATTTACGGCGGTGATGAAGCAATAAATTGCCTGACGGATTACATAAAAGAATGGTCGAAACAGTCATTAAATATGCGTGTTGCCCTTGCGGTTAAAGCCGTCAATGCCGTAGCTCTGAACGGCAGTTCCTATGCACTTATGACTGTAGACAATATTTCAAGAAAATATAAGAGTCGTGCGGTCAGAGCTGCCGCAGTTGACGCACTTGCCAATGCCGCTAAACAGCTTGGCTTGACAACGCAGGAGCTTGCGGACAAGATAGTACCTGACATGGGCTTTGACGAGAAAATGTGCCGCACCTTTGATTTTGGAAGCAGAAAATTCTCCGTTTATCTCACTCCACAGCTTGATATAGAAATATTCGAGGGTGAGAAAAAGCTTAAAAATCTCCCTAAAATAGGCGTTAATGACGACCCTGCCCTCGCAGAAAAGGCTACTGCTGATTTCAAGGAAATGAAAAAGCAAATGAAAACTGTTGTTGACGCACAGAAACAGCGTCTTGAATATGTGCTTATGCTTGATCGTAAGTGGACAGCAGAAGCTTGGAAAGCTCTCTTTGTAAAAAATCCTCTCATGCACTGCTTTGCGATAGGTCTTATATGGGGTATTTACGAAAATGGCTGCCTTAAAACTTCGTTCCGTTATCTTGACGACGGCAGCTTTACAAACTCAGATGATGATGAGATAGAGCTGTCCGAGGTTATGCAGATAGGGCTTGTTCACCCGCTGGAGCTTACTGAACATGAAAAAGAAGCTTGGCTGGAACAACTTGATGATTACGAGATAATACAGCCATTTGACCAGCTAAGAAGAAAGGTATACAAAGTAGCGGAAATCGATAAGAATAAGACCGCCTGCGAGATCTTCAAGAATACCGAGATAACGAACACCACTCTAGTCAACCGCATGACCAAAGCAGGCTGGTATAAAGGTCAGGCACAGGACGCAGGCTTTTTCTATGAGTTCATAAGAAATGATATCTCAGGCAAGGAGAAAGATCCCGACGGCAAGCTCGTCAACATAGGCATGACCGCCGAGCTTAAATTCTCAGGAACATACATCGGCTATTACGAGATAGAGGACGTGACCGTGGAAGAGCTTTACTTCCGACTTCCCGATGCTGCATACAATGACAACATGAAACTTGGCGATGTCAATCCAAGATACTACAGCGAAGTTGTCTTACAACTTAAAAAAGCTATAAACAAGTAGGCATAACAAAAGGCAGTTCTGATTTTTTCAGAGCTGCCTTTTACTTATTTATTTTCCACAGGAAGTCCGTGATCTCCTGCAATGTGTCTGCCTGCCCTGTTCACACAATATATGCAAACAGGAACTATGTATAAGCAAGCCGCTATCCATGCCGCCTGATCTGTGAAGCAGATTGCAAGATAACCGAATTTCGGCACAAATATCATACTTACAGAAATTCGAGCTATCATTTCCGTCACTCCTGAGAATATAGCAAGTCCAGAATATCCAAGGCCCTGCGTACACATTCTGCAAGTGTTGAGTATACCGAGCGTCCAATAGAAAAAGCCTGCGTAGAAAAGATATTTGGCTGAAGCAGTAAGCACTGCTGCGTCTGACTTATTCACAAAGATAAGCGAAAGCTCTCTGCCGAAGAATATAAGTACAATACCGGCTATTACTCCATATGTCACGCCAACGCCAACTCCAATGCGTATACCCTTTTTGATACGCTTGAGATTTCCTGCACCGAGATTTTGGCTTGCAAAAACAGATGCACCTGTTGCAAAAGCGTCATAAGGACACATTGTGAACTGCTTTATCCTTGCCCCAGCAGTGAATCCTGACACATAAATGCTTCCAAGCTTGTTGTTAGCTGACTGCATGACCATTGAGCCGATAGCCGTTATAGAATATTGAAGTCCCATAGGAAAGCCCATTATTATAAGGTTCAGCACCGCAGGCTTTGACATCACTCTGTCCTCTTTGGTAAGTTTCAGCACGTTTACCTTTTTCATGATAAATACAGCACATAGTATTCCGCTTATCGCCTGAGCAACGACCGTAGCGATAGCCGCACCCATGCAGCCCCACCTGAACACGATAACACACACAAGGTCAAGTGCAATGTTCAAAACCGTTGATATAGCAAGAAATACAAATGGCGTTTTGCTGTCGCCAACAGAACGCAATACGCTTGAAAGCAGGTTATACAAAAGTGTGAACGGTATGCCAAGAAATATCACCAGAAGATATTTATATGCGTCATCAAAAATATTCGACGGAGTTGAAAGAAGCTTCAATATCTCACTACAAAGCACCGCACAAACTGTGGTCAACACAAACGCAGTAACGGCGGTTATAACAATAGAATTGTAAAAATACTGTTTCAGCTTTTTTATGTCCCCTGCTCCGAAATGCCTTGCAATAGGCACGCCAAAGCCGCAGGCTGTTCCAATGCAGAAACCAAGCACCAAAAACTGCACACTGCTTGAAGCTCCGACACTTGCAAGAGCGTCAGAACCAAGAAATCTTCCCACGATGGCAGCGTCAATAAGATTGTATGTCTGCTGCAACAAATTTCCTAAAAGCAGAGGAAGCGCAAAGCTCATTATAAGCTTGAACGGACTGCCCGTTGTCATGTTTTTTGTCATTACTTTTCCTCCAAAAATCTAACTATTATATTTATCATATTTAATTTTTACTATCACATTCTATCATCAATATATGAAAAAATCTATAACACAAATTAAATTTACTTTTGTGATTTTAAACAAATATAATAACAAAAAACATACATATTGCACATAAAAAAGGCAAGCATATTTCAGCCTGCCTTTGTGTAGCTTACGCTTTATACGTTAAATCTGAAAAGAACGATATCGCCGTCCTGCATAACGTAATCCTTACCCTCAAGACGAACAAGACCCTTTTCCTTAGCCGCCGTCATAGAGCCACAGCTCATAAGATCGTCAAATGAAACAACTTCAGCTCTGATGAAGCCCTTTTCAAAGTCAGTGTGTATCTTTCCTGCCGCCTGTGGAGCTTTAGTTCCCTTTTTGATAGTCCAAGCTCTTACCTCAGGTTCACCTGCTGTCAGGTATGAAATAAGGCCAAGAAGCGAATAGCCCTCCTTGATTATTCTGTTAAGACCTGAAGTTTCAAGACCGAGGTCTGCAAGGAACATTTCCTTGTCCTCGTCGTCCATGTCAGATATCTCAGCCTCTATCTGCGCGCATATCGGGAACACAGCCGAGCCTTCGGCTTTTGCAATCTCGCAAACTTCCTTGTAATGCTCGTTGCTTTCGATATTGTTTCTGAAATCATCTTCACGAAGGTTAGCCGCATAGATAACAGGCTTAAGTGAAAGAAGCGGTGTTTCTTTAAGTATCTCTAGCTCGTCCTCTGTCATGTCATAAGAACGTGCAGGCTTGCCGCTTTCAAGATGCTCTTTGAGCTTTTCAAGGAACTCTACAGCAGAAGCAAGAGATTTGTCGCCTTTCATTGCCTTTTTAGTTCTGTCAAGCTTTCTCTCGATAAGCTCAACGTCTGAGAAAATAAGTTCCAAATCTATAGTTTCAATGTCTCTGCGAGGATTGATAGAGCCGTCAACATGAATGATGTTAGGGTCGTCAAAACATCTTACAACGTGAACGATAGCGTCCACCTCTCTTATGTTTGAAAGAAATTTGTTTCCAAGTCCCTCACCCTTTGAAGCACCCTTTACAAGACCTGCAATGTCAACAAATTCAAGTGTTGCAGGAGTAAACTTTACAGGGTGATACATCTCAGCCAGCTTGTCAAGTCTTTCATCAGGCACCGAAACAATGCCCACATTCGGTTCGATCGTGCAAAACGGATAGTTCGCAGATTCTGCACCCGCATTTGTGAGTGCATTAAAAAGTGTTGATTTTCCTACGTTAGGAAGTCCTACCATGCCAAGTTTCATATCAATATACGCCTTTCATTAAAATTTTACGCCATCATGGTCAAAATCATCATCATCATCATCAAAGTCATAATCATCATAATACTCGTCAGGGTCAAAATGATCGTTACAGCCACCCTTGTCTATCTTGTTGTTACAACCGATAGTAACGCCTTTCTTGATAGGCGAAACAAACAGACCAATTATAACGCCAAGGAGAAAAAGTGCAAGACCTTTCCAAAAATAGCTTACTGTACAGTTATTTTCAGTATCGCAGTTTTCTTCAAAAATATCCATAATAATACCTCCGTCTATTCTACTGATTTTAAAGATTCTACCATATCTATCTTTTTAAGCTTGAAATGAAGAACCAAATTAACTATAAATGCAAATGCCAATGTGAGCAATGCACCAAGCACATACGCCCACCAAACAAGCTGTCTGTTGAACAGCACAAGGTCGACCTCAGAAGTTATCACAACAAAATAGTGCAGTATCTTTCCTGCTGCAAGACCCACGATAATGCCCACAATCGTCGATATCAGATTTTCTCTGTAAATATACGCTGAAGTCTCACCGTCATAAAATCCAAGCACTTTTATTGTCGCTATCTCACGAACACGCTCAGTTATATTTATGTTTGCCAAATTGTAAAGCACCACAAAAGCCAAGCCTCCCGCACAAACGATGAGCAAAATAACGATAGCGTCAAGGCTGTCCACAGAATTAAGGAAACCTCTGCTTGAATCAGTCTTGAAACTTATTCCATAAAACTCGTCATTTGAAATAAGCTGTTCCTTGAAAGAGTTTTCATCAGTGTCTTTCTTTAGGTCAATAAAAGAAAGATTATAAACAGGCTTCTCACCGTATACACTTTCAAAATCATCAGGAGTGATGTAAATATAATGCAAAGCATAGTTCTTGCTTACTCCGCCTATCTTGAACTCTTTCTCCTCATGACCACTGAGCTTTATAGTAATAGTGTCACCCGTTTTCAGGTCAAGAAGCTTTGCAAGCTTTTGTGTTATGATAACAGAACCGCTTTTCACTTCAAGGTTTGATCCATTCTCAGCAGATACAAGATCGATATAATCTCCCATATTTTCAGGAGTTTTCGGCACGATCATAGAAACAGACTGGTTTTCACTTTCATTTTCTGCAATGCCATCTGTACTCTGCATAAGCATAGATTTGTCTACCTGTGGGATACTGCTTATCTTGTCCTCCAATTGTTTCTCGTCAAAATCAGCTGAATTAAGTACCGCAATACCATCATACATAAATATCTCATTGAATTGCTTTTCGGCAATAGTCTTTATAGAATATTTCAAACCAAAACCCGTGACTATCAGCGCCGTACAGCCTGCCACTCCCACAATCGTCATAAAGAAACGCTTTTTATATCTCAGCAAATTTCTCACAGTGACCTTTGCAAGAAAGTCAAGCCGATTCCATATAAGATCCACACGCTCCAGCAAAACACGCCTGCCATTCTGCGGTGGCTTTGGACGCATAAGCTGTGAAGGCTGTGACTTAAGCTCTTTGATACAAGCGTAAAGCACCGCCGAGCAAGTGCAAATAACCGACACCACCAAGCAAAGCACCATATAAACAGGCTTGAACGGTGTGTCAATATCAGGAATGTTATATAAAATATTATAGCAACTATAAATTATCTTCGGAAAGATCTGCAATCCAACAGCAACGCCTATGCAGCTTCCTGCTGATGCCGCTGTTGCTGCATAGAAAAGATACTTTCCAGCTATTCTTGCCCCACTGTATCCTAAAGCCTTGTATGTACCTATCTGCGTTCTCTGTTCCTCTACCATTCT
>OJNJ01000422.1_pt1 | contig 24595 bp, 25 predicted proteins | sample 1597491 | NCBI WGS metagenome assembly OJNJ01 (sample SAMEA2452132, study PRJEB22498) | human gut metagenome | biome: human feces; feature: human gut; material: feces | place: Australia | collected 2012 | reverse complement strand
GCTCATTGGTAGAGCGCCACATTTCCGTGGAGGTAATCAGTTCGAATCTGATACTGGTTCTCTTTTATTTTTATCTATCAGGAAAGGGGGATTTTAAGGAGGTGGTTAGAAATTTGAGCTTGGACGAATTGGAGTTGATTCTGTGCGATATGTACGAAATGGACGAATGGTTGCCGAATCCGGTGGGCGGAGACTTGTCGAAAGAGATTTATAGCTTTACAGGGGGATATGCCGCTCGTTATGAATCGATAACATGGGGCGGTAATTTTTCGTACGAGGCCTCCGTCGCTTATCGAGGAATAGATCCGAGACCTAAAAACACCACGTCGGATTTATCGCTTTCCTTAGGTTTGTCGATACCGGTATCTTCTTCCTATTTGTTCGATATTTCGGTCTCAGGACGAAAGTACAAGCAAACCAACGGAATTAAATTTTATAGTGAGCTGGGTGTTTCGAAAGTCTATCATCTCACCGGGTTGGGAATGCATTATAACCGATTTGCCGGAAATAATTATTCCACGTATTATAACGGATACGAATGGGGAGGAAGTTTGGGTGTGCACACTTCGCGTTCGGGTGGTTTCGTGGGGAATGTGGCGTATCGTTATTTCTCGTGTGAAAAGATTATATCTTCCTTGAACGAATTGCCTATGGCTCGGATTGGGCGGCATACTTTCGCCGGAGAACTGTTGTATCGGAAAAGTTTGTCGGGTATTGAGAGCTGGGGTATAAAATTGACTGGGAATTATGAATTGAAATTGGGGACCGAAAATATTTTCGGTGATGCGGCGAACCAGATTTATCCGAAAATTGGAGAAGCCGAACAGTATAGTAGTCATGCATACAGACTCTCCCTTTCGGGATTCTATGAAGCGGTTCGTAGAAAAGGGTGGAATTATTCTGTACAGCCACGAGTAAATTATGGGCGAGTAAAAGCTGAGTATGTCTATCCGTTGCGGGAAATGAGTGTGAGAGAAGTTACGCCAGAGGTAGCGCTGTCTGTTTCCCGCATGTCGAAAGATTGGTTTTTACGACTGGAAATAGGTGGAAATTATGCTATGACTTTTGATAGTCGGTTATTTCATACTCCTTCCTCGATTGACGATGCCGCCCTTCTATCCGCATGGTGTTATAATTACAAGAATCTTTCTTCCGATTACGTCGGTTATTATGCCGTTTTTACCTGCTCTCGACAAGTAGGAAAGAAGTATCTGTTGCAACTTGATTTGAAAGGGGGACAATACCGTTATAACACGGATATCGTAGCGACTGACGTTTGTGCCGGATTATCGTTTTTATTTTGAGAAGAGGGAAGCATTATATTCATTCTCGGCGAGATGTCTTCACTTGCTCCTCTATATTTTGTATGTCGCCGAGTGTATCGGTCATGAGTAATGTCCGAATACAAAAAAAGACTCGTGAAAACGAGTCTTTTTTTGTGTGGTGCCAACGGGAATCGAACCAGTGACACAAGGATTTTCAGTAATAAATCGTTGTTTATCAACAAGTTTAATAATCAATGATTTATACTGAATGCCCTCCATACGGTTAAAACAATAGGAAAAACGAAGAAATATTTTCAGGTTAATATTAAATTAAATAATCTCATGAAATTATACACCTGACTTTTCTTATTATAAGAAATAAAGATAAGTTAGATGTACAATTTTTATTTGTAGTTAAAATATGATTTTATATAACGTATTATATTTATTATGTTAATCAACATCGTACTTTATTTTTACTTTATTGAATCTGGATACTGACTGATTTTATATATAAAATTTAAAGTTACATTTTTATAAGTATTACTTTGTATCGTATCATCTTTTAATACATGTTCTATTTCTTTCCTTATTTTAACCCATTCAACTATCTGAGATTGAAGACGAATATAATTTCGCTTTGCTTCAAGATATGTACTGTCATATAAATTTGCCATATATGGGAAAGAGCTACATTCTTTATAAAACTCTTTAATTTCAGGATTATAATTTATAGCCTGTTTTGTTTTATTTCTAAAAATATCCAACAGATTAGAACCTTCTTTCTCATAATAATATATATGGGTATTATTTAACAGATTAAATACCTGAATTTGCTCTGTAATTCTGTCCATAAAAAGTCTATTTGTCATGTACAGTAAATAAGGGCTACATATACTTCCTCCAAAATGCGATAAACAAATGATATTGGAAAGATAATTAATGTACGTTACAGAAAAGTTTTTCCAGTACAGGCTTTCTATTTGAAATAATTGCTGAGTTTTTGTATCTTGAACTGAAAAAATAATTTCCTTATTCAATACTTCAATTTTATGTTCATGTTTTAGAATTTCTTTTTGAAATTCCTTAATATCTTCAACAGTTCCTCCACCCATTTGTTGTGTCTCAACATGAACGGCGTAGTTTACTAAATCTTGGCTATTGATAAAGTTATCAGAGCATGTGGAATCCTCAATTATCCAAGACGCCTGTAAGGTATCAGCAGGAATTGTATCTGCTGATCTTTGTGCTTTTCCGGAACAACTTACTATGCTTGTCAACATGGTAAATACGGCACACATAATCATTACGGTTTTCTTTTTCATTTTTGGTGTATCTTAAATATTTATTGTTTTTTAGTTACGAATCAGATTCCTTCAAAGGGAAATACAAATACCTTAAAAGGGCAATAATTTGTCAAGTACCGCCTGATAATAATCGTCACTGCCCCAAGGTGGCAGTAATAACTGTGTTGTATGGCTTTTCTCTTCAATAGTTTCATCTCGAATGTCATATTCACAAATATCTTTGTATAATCCCATCTCATTTGATTCTATCCAACAGCATTCGACCTTAGCATAAGTACCATGTAAAACCAGTTTGGGGTCTAGAAACTCATTAATATTCGGCTCCCATTTGAAAGTGTTTAAGTACTCATCTGAATACATCCATAACAACTCACAGTAACTGGACACATAATCGTTTATTCCATGTAATATTTTGTCCGCATTAGTCAATAGATACATTTGCCACACAAATTCGGGAGATTCTTCGGGAACAATGTATGGGAATAAGCATTCCATACGTATTTGGGGATAGGTTTTATTTCGAAGGTAGTATCCCGAGGGATAATCCAATTGAAAACCGAGTGTGTAGTTCCCTCGAAAATGTATTTTATCCAATAAAATGTGCGTATACTCAACAATACATTGCGTATTTATATCAGATAGCACAAGTTTTTTACGTTTATCACCATAAATAATACCACTGCTGACAGACTGTAAAAAATCAGTAAAGGCTCGTCCTTTAGCTCCAAAATTCATATCATAAATACATATCATACGAAAAATCTTTGATTCTTATTTCAGTATCCGATGACATACTTCTATTCCTTTTTTGTAATAATTCAAGGCCGGCAAGCTAAATATCTCTCTTTTGTCAGGAAGAAATGTAAAGACTGAGCCTTTGAGTGGAGTGAATAATTATTAATCATATTCAGGCTTATAGATGTTCAGCATTTATTGGCTTCATAAATCATCAATATATTGAACTGAGAATATTTGCTAATCCCAATAAAACTGACGATGTATTTCTTTCATACCAGTCAAAAAGACTATCCCTACGTATTTCATCGATCCATGCATTTCTTGTTTTAATCCAGTTTCTTAATAAAGGTTTTAATTTCTTATTTTGTTGAATAGCATTTTTATATACTTTCTGATAATTTTTGTCTTCTCCACATTCATAATATTTCTTTATAGCTGTAGTACAAGAACTTATAAATAAATCTTCGGCACAAGATAAAAATACACCAGAATCTTCCCCTAATATTTCATTATCGCTTAAATCATTCAATTCTTTATTGTTCATTTTTATATGGCATTCCCATACACTGCAAACTCCGGCACTACTAATAACACCACTAATACTACCTTCCCAATAACACAAATCTACACAACAGAAAAACAACTTTATGAATTCCTTTTCCAGGTTCTCCCATGCTTCTTGTTCCTTGATGAGTAAACTTTTCTGCTTGTCATTCTCGCACAAATCTAAAAGTTCTATCAATGAATTATATTGTTTGAATATAATCCATGAATAATAAGTGCTATTATAAACAATCCTACCCATCGTTGACTCGTCTTTATCTATATCCCATAGCCTTTCTGCGTGATTTAATACAGTATCAGCCTTCGCATAGCCTGCAATCGTATCACTACCCAATTTATTCCTATCATAGTAGTCGCATAACTGCTTTCGATATGCTTTCATCCAGTTTAGCGTTTCTTTAACGTTAACACTTTCATTTTCGCCTTTACTTCTTGTATATCTGTACAAAGTATCAAGCAACAACACCAGCTCCGGATTGGTATTGCATATTTTGTCGGAAGTCCAAAACATTAGCCCGTCGTGATCCTGTTTATCCGTAGGATTAATTTTTACATGGTTGATGGAATCGCTTAATTTACCAACAGCATCATTGAGAGGTGTGGAATCCTCAATTATCAAAGACGCTTGTAAGGTATCAGCAGGAATTGTATCTGCTGATCTTTGTGCTTTTTCAAAACAACTTACTATGCTTGTCAACATGGTAAATACGGCACACATAATCATTACGGTTTTCTTTTTCATTTTTGGTGTATCTTGAATATTTATTGTTTCTTAGTTTATACGCTTCTTAATACAAAACAGAATATAATAGAACCTATCATTTTAGTTTTCATATACTTGGGAAGAAAAGCTCTATTTTCAAGTTTTGTATTCACGCTTTTTTATTATTCTTGTTTTTCTCTCCCAATTAAAGAAAGTCCTCACATACAGAACTAGCAAGGTCGTGTTGTATTATATCTTTTATTATGATGAAAATATCCTCGTCTTACATATCTTATTTCCCCATAATTACTTGGAATAAGCTCATAATTAAAGCTGAAATAATTAAGACAATCCATGTTTTCCAACTGCCCAAGCCTCCCTCTCGTATGATTTTGAGTTTACGCCTCACTTCTTTTGGAAGTCGTTTTATATCATTCTCATCAAGAAGTTCTATCACTTGGTTTGCGATCTCATCAAGTTGTTCTTCTGTCATGCCATTAAGCTTCTCAATGGTCAATGAACGTAATTCTTTTTTCGTCAAATTGTCCATAGCTATTTATCTCCTTCTTCTTTTTTCCCTTCTTTTCGCTTGCCTTTCATCAGCAAGAAACAGGCAGGCAAGAAAGTTACAATAGATACTCCAATAAAAGCACCGAATGCTTCCGCACCTGATGATGTAGACAACGCTTTGGGCAGGGTTGCCAAACCTACAACAATTAGTACTATTCCAAATACTTTATACATAATTTTAAGATTTTAATTAGTTTATAATTAATGATTTAAGAATACTCTGTACGAGCTTGTTTTGTTCTGAATATTTACAGTTTTCTATCGTAACTGTAATAATAAAAGTTGTGTTGTCTGTTCTTTTAACAATATATTGGTCAGCCTTCAACTGATATCCTTGAACAGAAAAAGAATATTGCAATAAACTTCCTCTGCATTTACCCAAAACGACGTCATTGGAAGTAGACAGCTGCTTATAAGAGCGGATTAAACGCCTATTATTTTGAGATGTCTGTTCAGCTAAATAAGCAGTAGATTCTCTCCATTTCTTATTCGATACAATGATGTTTATATTTGGACGAAAATCGTAATCATTCTTTTGTCTCTCCATGATTTGAAGAGAAATAGCAGTATTATTAGTTACTTGATTTTCCTCTTGTATAATTTGCCATGACGATGGATATTTTATAGAGAAATATTTGTTGGAGAATTGCTTGTCCAATATGATAGACTCTTGCGAAGCCGTCTCCTTTTTCTCTCCATTTAATGATAACATATACTGAATGCCTAGTTTCCTCTTTATAATTGTAGCAGTAAAACCTTGAAACAAGTATTCGTATGTATTAGTGACCTCTCCATCTTTAACCGCAAAGCTATTAGACGTTGATATTGGATTGCATGACTTCAGCCAAGCATCCATTTCCATATATATTTGTTGTGTTTCCTTACCTGTCATAATTGATGATGACTGAATGGCTATAACATTATTTAATACATATACTTCCATCATCATATTGGGTATTTCCGCTCTATATAACAGCATACCAGATTTTAATGTCTTTATATAGGTGTAAAATCTCTTATCCGCAAATTCGCTCCATTTCGTATTAAGAGCATGTTGAATCACACCTTTTTGAAAACCTCTGTTTTCTGCTTGCTCAATAAGAAGGTTTCGTGCTGTTTGTGTAGAATCACTCTGTTTCGTCCTATTGTTTTTTGATGTCCCTGAATTGCACGAATATAAAAAACCAAGAGCAAGTATTATATATGCTAATTTTCTCATAATATTCTAATTTTATCATGTCGTACTTCATCAATCCCTATTATGTTACGCCTTTCCTCCAATACCTTGAATCTGTCTTTGAAATGTTCATATACAAAGCTGAATAAGGTGTTATGGGTTGAACCTGTGTCAATAAGAAAACACAGATTGTCAGAGGAAATAATAAGCGGTAAGCCTGTCCCTAATGTCAAGGAAAATTTCATATCGCTTTTTGCATTTCAATTATCACTAAGAGCTTTGGCTACATACCACGCTACAGCTATCCCAAAAATCAAGATTACCACAGAGCCAATAGGCCCCTCTTTCGCATGTGCCAAAGCCGAAGGAATACCAGCAGCAATGACTAAGAATGTTATGATAAAACACCCTGTGTTTCCTTTTTTCCCATTGTCTTTATTGCTCATTTTACAAAGATTTAATATCGGATATTTTGTCATCTTTTTACATCTCTATCAATACGGAGCCTATTACATTTGCTATGAAAGATGCCTTTTCTATTATCGAATTTGGCTTGCAGCACTGTTCAATATCTCTATTCAGTAATATGTTATCGTATTCTTTTTTGTAACTTCCCTGCAATATGTCACCGTGTATTTTCATCAGCGGCTGTATCATTTTTGCTGACAGATATAAGAATTGGTCGATAAGATAATCTGCGCTATTGTTGATGTAATGGTCTTTGAAAACAGGATTCATCAACATTACAGCCTTGTTCAATACTTCTTGCACTTTGGGCTTAAGATCTTTTCTCGCTACACATAAATGCAAAAAAAGATTCAATGCGCCAACTGCTGTGTCGATGGGTGTATTTGCTTGTTTATTCAGATACTCTATGATACAGTAAAATCCATTTTCCGCCCAAACCTCGCGGATGTCATTATCATTTATCCAATCGAATCGAAGCATCATGGTAAAGCATTCTGCTAGTTGGTCTTTATTCGGATAATTAATGATTAATTTCCCTCCGCCAATTTGATTGAAGTTGGAATACAGTTCATATAACTGTTGTTGTAAGGCGGTGATGTCTTGACGCTCATACAGCTGAATGGCGTTCTGAACTTGTCTCTTAATTCGTTCCATTTTTTCTTTTTTGTAGCCATACCACAAAAAGAAAGGTGCAGACTTTACCTGTTGCTATTCTGAGGTATCGCCAAACACCTATAACCATACAACAAGGAAAGCCCACACCCTATGGAGGGAGCATTCACTCTCATGCTGTGATGGTTATATTCCTCTAATTGGCGATTTTCAGAATACATCAAGCAGAAGCAAACACTTCTTTTCTAATATGACTTGTTAAACTTTTATTTCTTATTTCATTGTCCCGTTATTTGTTTGTTTCCACAAAGTTACGATTATTCGGAAACAAACAATACTCTGACAACTACTTTTTTCAAAGTAAACTAAGACATATCAGACTCCATAGGAATGGGCCGTTCCTTAAACTATATGCAAAAGTACTCTTATTCCTCGTAAAAGTAGGGTATGTAACCCTTTCTTAAAAGGACACAACCTGTTAGCTTGAAAAAATCTAAATCGAGGTATGGGCTGTTTCCTGTCCAACATCTTTGCCAGAATGCGGAGAACTATCCATATGATGATTAGTTATCCAACTACTCTCGATAAGGACATACTTTTTCTCAATTATTACCTGATACACTAAACAAACAGTGTCAGGAAGAGGAAAAGGATATTGATATTATCAGCATTCCCAGACTCATTAAAGTCAATCCTCTTCCTGACCATAATAGATAACCTCTTTTTTTAAGGGAAAATGTACACCTAACCCAATCTTCATATATAAAAATTTGGAGTTAGATGTACAAATCAGGATTTCCTACCATAATGGATAGGTTCTTTCAGAACCTCTTTATGACCAGTCATTTTCTATTGAATGAACCAAGTGTATTCCCCCTCTCCATGCAAGGCTTGGTTCAGCCCTTCCGAAAGCCGAGTGGCATGGTAAGCCCTATCCAAAAAGTTATCTATGTAGGAAGATTTGTTTGCCCCCGTAAGCAAATTATACACATTCCACATGCTGATTTCCTTACCATTGTCAGGAAGGGAAAAGTTATCATCTTGATAATATGCTCTCGCCACCAGCCCTATTTGGGTATCGGTCATAAGCATTGGGGGAAGTTTTTTCTTTTGCTCTGATGGAAGATATTGGTATAATCTGCTCTTGCCCAAAAATTGGGCAAACTGCTGTTCTGTCATATAGCTGTCCTTGAAAGCGCCCATGTAATAAAGGTGCTTGGCCGCATTATACGATTGAAAGAGCTTTATTGCCGAAGTAAACAGTTCTTGGCTGCTCATTGCCCTCACTTCTGACTGGAATCCGTCTGTGCTGACACACATATTGCAGCATACCATGTTCTTGAAGCCTATGAAGAGTTTGAACTTTTCCATTCCCTTTTTGCTGTAAAGGTTCTCTTGGTTATAAGCCCTTACGCCGCCTACCGTAAGGTTGAGCCTGTTCCCGGCAATATCCTCGTGTATGGTGGGGATTTCAAAACAAAACATCATTCTCTCGTAATAGATGGTCTTGTCTTCTTCCAGCAAGTCTTTCGCGGGCTTGTGAATGGCTTCGGGTATTCTGCCCTTGATAATATGGCTCACTCGTATTTCAGGCATTCCGACTCTTTCATTAGGAAATACCTTGCCGGCTGCTTCCCATACAGTCTCTATAAAGCAGGGATGGGAAATCGTGATTTCATTGTCCTTGCTGAACACCGGAACGATACAATCTTCTTTCAGATGTTCAATCGTGACTTCTTGGGTATTGGCTTCAATGAAAGGTAGCCTTTTGACTTCTCTTCTTGACAAAATCGGTTCTACATCGACAATATCCTGTCGTGACATTCTTAATGTTTCGTTTTTCCTGCTTGGATAAATTTCATCAGACCTGACCGGCTGTAACTGTATCGTTTCCATATTTTACGAAATTGGGTGAATAATTGATTGGTTGATTGTTTGTTCTCTGGTCTTGAAGAAAGGCTTTCTTCTGCATAAAGTCAGAAGTGAGTTGCTGATACCACTCTGGATATTGGTGATAAACGGTGGTCAGTTCTTCAATGGATTTACTATTGTTTATCTTGCTTCTGATCATTTCGACGGTCACCCCGTCATTGCACCAGTCGAGAATGATCTGCCCAGTAGCTGGGGTAATCATAAAGTCGGGCTTGCCTGCAAAAAGGTTGGTCCTGTCCTTGCTCGCCATGCACTGGTGCTTCATGTTGATGTCGAATACAATGGTGAACTCATAATCTATTCCATCTCTCATGACGGCTTTCAAACCCACTTTTTCAGGCACCATCTTGCCATTCCTCTCGTTGAGCACATAGTCCTGTTTGCAACGCATGGTGCAGATGATGTGCCTGTCTGACTGCAATATCTTCTGCATGAAGGCGTTCATTCTGGGAGTAATCTTCTGCCAGTTGGTGAAACTGTTGCCGGGCAGACCGGCATGATATTCCAACAAATTGTCCCAGCATTGGGAGATGGAATCTAGGATAATGACTTGCATTCCTGCGTTTTCACAAATTTGTATGGCCTCGATGTAGCTCTCCGGTGTAAAATTGTCTTGAAGAGGAAGTACATTGTAATTTCCCAAATGTGCATACAGGTCTGCACTCCCGTTCTCCGAATCTATGACTGCGATCTTAGTCCAGTCTCGGCAGAGACCATTGGCTAAAAGTAGGGCTGAATAGGTCTTTCCTGACCCGGCACAGCCTTGAAGTGCTAGCTTTATCTTCGCTTGCTTTTTCGATGATTTTCTTAACTGCATAGTTTGTTTGTATAGAGAATTTTTTTAATTTTGTATTAAAAGATTTATATAATGGATACTGATACTATAACACTTGACAAACTCATCTCTGACGGAGAACTTATATTGTCTCAAATTTATAAAATCGAATATCCGAGTAATATTATATGTACGTTTGTGGATTATGAAATCCCCGAATATTGCAAATATGAACGATGGAAAAGTCTTGTGATAAGATTTTTATCTCTTAATTTTCCTGGTGATAGATGTATCAAAGATTTTGAAAATGCAGCTATTGAGTTGAAAAAGCAGCATAATTCTCCTGAAATATTTGAACGCATGATTGGTATTTTACAGTCATGTATATTATTCCCATCATTACCCCAAAAAGAAGAAACAAAACCAATTATTGATAAATCTGTAAATGTCAATGTTCATCAATCGCAGGATCAATCTCAGACTCAGAAGCAAGGTTTTGCCATAGACATTTTCCTTGAAGCTATTAAGGATGAAATAACAGGTAAACAACTTAAAGAATTAAAATCCATAGCTCAAGAGGAATCTAATCCAGAGAAAGCCAAATCCAAGATCCTCGATAAGGTGAAATCTTGGGGCGAAAGCATTTCAGCTAGTATTATAGCAAACATCATAACTAATCCGGTTATTTGGAATAAATTAGTATAGAATAAGAAAAGGTCAGAAGTCCTATCGTAGACAACTAACCTTTTTCTTTTGCTGCCAAGCTGTTGAATTATAGCACAGCTAAAACATGCGCACCTCCCTCACCTCGCTGATGAAGCATGAAAAACATTTCCCCGTCCTCAGGTGATACCACCTTTGAAATTACAGGGTCAGTAAGTAGACCTTTGTTGAATTTATCGCTTACCGCTCCTGTCTCGATACCAAAGACGATGAAACATTTCCCGCTTTGGGGGTTCTGTTTCACTTCGATCCTTTCCACTCCCTTTTTTGCTTTGAAGTCTGCAATAGACATGGTTTCAATAAATTTTAATCTTTCCATCATTTTTGATTTTAATCGTTGTGGGAGGGGACTATCCCCACCCTGAATGATGGGGCGGGTGTTTTGATGGTGTAACTCTTGCTCTTGATTATAAGATGGAAGAAAAAAAATAAAAAAAATTTTCAGTAAATTTAGTTATTCATTAATTAATCTGCATTAATGATAAGCCCCTATTTCCATCATTGGAAGTAAGGAGATTAGGTTTTACTCTATACTCACATTTATTTTTTTATTTAGAGAAAAGTGAGTATATGATTTTATCTGTTTCTCAACATTCTGGTCATATTTTCACTGCTTGGGATTCTTTCAACAGGCTCACAATCCAACCCTAATACATCATAACTAAGTATTGGATATACATTCTTTTTCTTGCCATCTCCATAAGAACTTGTTCTGTCACCAACTTTACAAAATAAATCACCCAATTTACGAACCGCTATGACGGAATTTAGCCTTCCATAATTAAGAATACCATTCCATATAGTATTCATTCCTCGTGTTATCTCTACATTTGTTAATTTTTTACCTATTGGAAAGTTCTCTCTCATAGCACTCTTGATAGGGTGATTCTCATCTAAAGCCCAAATAAGAACTGCATTATAAAATGTTTTGTACTTTAAAGGATTGTCATATTTAGGTAAGATTTCTACAAGTTTCTCAAATGGAACATATTTCTGTAATTCAATGAAGTGTTCCAAAAATACACTATTGACTCTTTTACAGTCATTTCTTAATCCTTGAGCTAATGCAATCCTGCTTTCTGAATTTGTTTTTTCTCTAAGCTGGGCTATTAAATCTGTACGTTCTTCTTCCGTTGTCAAAAAATATCGTTCCTCAACTTCTTCATAAATTTTTTGTGGTATAACATCTTCTTCTTTCTCAATAAATGCATTAACATTGTTTCCTTCATTCCTTAACGCATAGAAAAGATTATCAGGTTGAGAGTATAATGTATTTTTGAGATTAGCTTGAATGATTATATTATCAATATTGAAATATGACGGAACAATATCTTCTCCAACTTGTCTGAGCAAGTTTACTTTACTACTCCCATAATATGCTTTCTGCGAATATTCTAATATTTCATCTTCTGGAATGTCATTAAATTTTCTTATCAGCATAGGAAACTTATATTTCACTCTTTTAATTTTAGATGCAAAATCTGATAGTAATTTGGCATCAGAGACTATTTCCTGTTGAAGAAGATTATAATCAATGCTGCTGTCAGGCTGATCATAAGTGTTATAAATAATAGTTTCACTTAGTAGGCCTTCATGATGTCTGCACCTTCCTGCTATCTGAGTTAATTTGTCCGTAGATAATAATGTGAATGGAAACTTGACGTTTGCTACAGATATTAAATGGAATCTTTCGTTAATGTCAATCCCTGTAAAATAAGTACAACTCATAAAAGTTATTTTAGAGGGCAATTCGCTACTGATAATTTCTTTGTAATAGGAACCTGCATCTTTTTGACTTTTAGAACTGCATAATATCCCACACAGAGATTGTATTTCCGTTGGAAAGCTGTTTATAATGGGTAATATTCCTCTTGTTACTAGATTTAAAGCGACTAATATTTTATCATCAGGATAACTTTTTACATGTTGTTCAATAAATTTTTTAGTCCTTGTAAGTACATCATTGGTATGTATTAGGTTAATGCTTCTCGGTGCTGGGGAACTGAATGTAACATTAATTACAGGTTCATTTTCTATCCTTGCATTGGAAAATTTCCCAACAGTAGCAGACACCATACATCTTTGGGTTTCAGGAAATTTGAAATAATAATCAAAATTCTGTTCCATATTGGGACGATATGAGCTATCATATTGATAGGAATCTATTTCGTCAAACATAATAAAGTAATCTTTAAAATGTTCTTCTCCAATCTTCTCCAATAATGTATGTAAACTATCTATTACCACTATAAACTTTTTATATTTTATATCTTTATCAGATAGATATGCCTTTATTGATGGAATTTTAAAATCTTTTATGCGTCCTCCAACATATAATATGGAATATTTGTCAGATTCTCCTATCCTGCTGTTTTTTGCTTTCTCATAAGCTAATGCTCTTGTCGGAACTACTACAATACTGTTTCTTTCAGAATGGAGTTCCAATGTTGTTGCACCTATCCCTGTTCTGTTTTTCTTAATCAGTCCATAAGGAGAAGTTGCAAACACATCTCCTAAATAGGTTTTATCCTGTGGCATAAGAAAACTAATTGATTTAATGGATTTTCCTTTTTCCTGCCAGTCTATCTTATATTTCAAGTCTCTATAAGGCAAACTTACATCCGCACCATTTATAGTTTGGACTACATGATCATAACTGTCGTTGAATGATTGTGGTAAACCTGAGCAAAATAGGACTTCGTATTTTTCGTCAGTGAATCTGTCATTATTATAAATGATATCATTTGAAGGGCTCATAGCTTGAATGTTTTAAAGTCTGTACAAAAATATAACTTTATACTCACTTCACTTGTAAATATATATTAAAGTGAGTATAAATGTCAAGAATCTCTGAAAAACTACAAACATAATAGAGATTCTTGACCATACTGCTGCTATAATAAACTAAGTTTTTGTTATTTTAGGTATTCCATAGCTTCATCTATTTGATTATTTTCAAAGTTGTCAAGGTAAATCCGGGTAACTTTTTCTGAGCTATGCCCCAACGATTCACTGATAATGGAAGTAGCTACTCCAGCCCTCTTCAATACTGTTGCATAAGAATGCCTTGCAACGTAAGTGGTAAGTTTAATTGGCATATGAAGCTCTTTCCCAATAGCTTTCAATGACTTGTTCACTTTGGTGATGACCTTGTGCAACCTGTTCAGTTTTTGTTGTTCTGTCTTATGCAAAGTTGAAAGTATAGGAAACAGATACGGCTTATTGCCATCTTTATACTCCTTCAAGACCAACAGAGCTCTTTCCTGCATAGGCAGATTGATAAGTTTGCCTGTTTTTCTTCTGTGGTATATAAGCCTGTTCTCCATGATATTCTTTTCTGTCAGATAAGCCATGTCCACAAAGTTGATGCCTCCCATAAAATAGGAGAAAGTAAATAAATTGATGGCAAGCCTTGTGTAGAAGTCCTTTCCTGCCGTCGGGTAGTTTATGGTAGTTTGTATCTCTTCCTTTGTCAAGGCTCTTTTAGCTGTCTCTTGATGTAATTTGGAGATTTTGAATTTTCTGAATGGGTAGTTTTCTTGTTTGACCAATTCCATATTCACAGCCAGATTAAATATCACTCTGATGTTCCTGAACCTTATTCCTATGGTGTTTTCCGATTTGCCTTGTTTCCTTAGCCAAGTCTCATATCTCCTTAGCCAGTTGCAATCCATTTCAGAGAATGGAATATCCAAGTGCCTGTTGAATTTGAGTAATGAGTTATAGGTTTGTTGTATGGATAATCTGTAACCGGTTCTTTTTCCCTCTTCAAGACAATGAATATGTTGTTTAAACAATTCCCCAACCGTAATAAATTTGGTAGAATTGGAAACATTCTCTACAAGTGTGACGGCAGAAAAGTCCTTGTTCTCGGATTTTAACTCTACTATTTTACGTTTGATTTCACTTATTTTATTGTAAATCAACTTTTCCAGTACTTCCTTGTTAGGGCAGGAAGGTTTGGGTCGATTCTTTTCGAAATCCCAGTCCTCTGCTTGGGTAGAAACACCAAGATTTATATATCTCGTTTTTCTGTCCTTACAAATCCTGATTTTAATGGGTAACTCCCCGTTTTTCAGAGGTTTATACCTGTAACAAATCACATCTACTGTTGTCATTTCGGTTAAAACATTGGAGAAAACATTTTCCTGTTTTTGCTATGTTTAACCATAAAAAAAGAGAGTTACTAAACTGTAACTCTCTGACTTTCAAGTGGTGCCAACGGGAATCGAACCAGTGACACAAGGATTTTCAGTCCTTTGCTCTACCAACTGAGCTATGGCACCATCATTTTTGCGTGTGCAAAGATAGAATTATTTTTGATTATCTTCCTAATTTTTTACCGTAAAAATGAAAAAAGAAGATATTTCTATTTTAAATATAGATTTTTGAAAGATTCGTTTTACTTTTTCCAAACTTTGTGTATCTTTGTCCCCGCAAAACTAAGTGCGGGGTGTAGCACAGTTGGTTAGCGCGCCACGTTCGGGACGTGGAGGTCGGACGTTCGAGTCGTCTCACCCCGACTGATTTTAATCCAACTTATTATAGTTCAATAAGTTGGATTTTTTTTCGTTTAAATGCGGCCGGGAGAAATGCGGGAGATTATTGACTTAGTCGATAATTAAAGGGTATATCGATTCAATAGGTACTCAGAGTGGATTATAGACAAGAGACTCATCTCTAAAATTCAAGTCTATCCCCACTAATTTTCTACTGAATCAGATTATTGGGTCAAGAGAGTTTTTTTGCATTTGGGTTTTTAATCAATTCCGAATGGGTGTTAATTCTTTGGAGGTGAGGTATAAAAATTGTACTTATAATTTTGAATGCTGAACGGAATATGTATCTTTATACCCTCATTTATATGGTTATAGCATGAATAAGCATATCATTACAGAAATATCTCCATTGTCGGAAAAAGATTGCTTGTTTATTGTGGAACGATACAAAACGGAGTTTACGTATCCTTTGCACAATCATAAGGAATACGAGCTGAATTTCGTCGAGAATGGAGCAGGAGTAAGGCGGATTGTCGGAGATTCGGTAGAAGAAATCGGCGATTATGATTTGGTCTTGCTTTGCGGGGATAATTTGGAGCATGTATGGGAACAAGGAAACTGTCAATCCAAGCAGATTCGGGAAATTACTATACAGTTTTCTCCGGATTTGTTTTCCAATAATTTTATTGACAAGAAGCAATTCACGTCTATCCGTAAAATGCTCGATAGGGCGCAAAAGGGATTGTCGTTCCCTCTGCATGCGGTGATGAAGGTCTATTCGACAATAGACTCTTTGTTAAAGGGAGAACCGGGATTTTATCAGTTCGTAAAATTTTTGACAATCCTGTATGAATTGTCGATTTGTGATGATGCCCGCACGTTGTCGAGCAGTTCTTTCGCGAGATCCAAGACTGCGTCGGATAGTCGTCGGGTACAAAAAGTGGAGGAGTATATCAATTTACATTATACGGAAGAAATCAGATTGTCGCAATTGGCGGAGCTTACCGATATGACGCCGGTCTCTTTCAGCCGATTTTTCAAATTAAGAACAGGAAAAAGTCTGTCGGATTATATTATCGATATACGTTTGGGACATGCGACAAGACAGTTGGTCGATTCGACGAAAACGGTTGCCGAAATATGCTATGAATGCGGATTTAATAATCTGTCGAATTTCAATCGCATATTTAAGAAGAAAAAAGGGTGTTCGCCCAAAGAGTTCCGAGAAATATATTACAAGAAAAAGATTTTTGTTTAGGAATTGATTGTGGAGGTATTGATTTTCTTTTTCAGAGAAAATCGGCGGAATGTTTGTGCGGAATGATTTTTTATAGTACTTTTGTGGGCTGATTCTGTATGGGCTCAAAAAGAGGTGTCTCGGTTGACCCCGCCCGGCAGAGAGAACGTAAAAATAAAAATATAATGTACGTTATTGTTGAGATTCAAGGACAACAATTCAAAGTAGAAAATGGAAAGAAATTGTTTGTCCACTATCTGGGAGCAGAGCATGGAGCTGTTCTCGAATTTGACAAAGTATTGCTCGTCGATAAAGACGGAGCTGTAACTGTGGGCACTCCCACCGTGGAAGGTGCGAAAGTCGTGTGTGAGGTCGTTTCGAACGACGGTTTCGGTAAAAAAGGCCTCGTGAAAGGTGAAAGAATTCTTGTTTTCAAGAAGAAAAGAAGAAAAGGTTACCGTAGATTGAACGGTCACCGTCAATATTTCACCGAAGTGTTAGTTAAAGAAATTGTTGCTTAACCCTATTAAACTTCTAAGAAAATGGCACATAAGAAAGGTGTTGGTAGTTCGAAGAACGGTCGTGAATCGGAAAGCAAACGATTGGGTATCAAAATATTCGGTGGACAATATGCTAAGGCCGGTAATATTTTGGTTCGTCAGAGAGGTACTGTTCATCATCCCGGAGAAAACGTGGGTATTGGAAAAGACCATACGTTGTTCGCATTGGTAAACGGTACGGTAGTGTTCCGTAAATGTAAAGAAAACCGTTCGTATGTATCGGTGAAACCGGCGGATAATAACTGATAAGAGTTATAACTATTTATAGAAAGCGTGACTTCTCGGATATGAGTTGTCACGTTTTTTATTTTCTGTTTTGTAAATTGGAGTTTCGTGATAATAAAAAAATAAGCTCAATAGGTAATCAGTGGAGAGCGTCCTTGTATATTCCAGCCCCTCTCCTCAGAAACTGATGTTTCTCGGTATCTTCCCTTTATTGCACTGCAATGCAAGGAGGAGGACAAACACAATCCACTTATTCGCTAAAAAATGCGTTAGAAGGATATTAAACCTCCTCCCTTGTCGTCTCTCGTGTCCTTACGGTGTGTTTAAAACTCCTCCCCTGTGTTTTGCAACGCAAAATATAGGGGAGGTGTCACGTGAGTGACGGAGAGGTTGAGTTTTGTCAAAAGTCGATTCAGCTGCTTTTTAACTCTTCTCCTCAGAAACTGTTGTTTCTTCGGTGTCTCCCCTATTGCACTGCAACACAATGGAGGAGGACAAACACAATCCATTTATTCGCTAAAAAATGCGTTAGAGGGGTATTAAACCTCCTCCCTTGTCGTCTCTTGTGCCCTTACTGTTCGGAGCTATTTTAAAACTCCTCCCCTGTGTTTTGCGACGCAAAATATAGGGGAGGTGTCACGAAGTGACGGAGGGGTTAAGTCCTACAATCGAAAACTCCTATGTTGTCTTTCTCAACTCCTCTCCGAAGAAGATTTGGAATAAGGCTGTCGGCAAGAGATTCATCTCTAAAATTCAAGTCTACTCCTACGAATTTTCTGCTGAATTAAAAAAGGCTACTTGGTTTTACCAAGTAGCCTTTTCTTTAATTTTTTTACCGGTGTGCTTATGCTTCGTGGATAGCGTCGTTAGGACAAACCTCAGCGCAAGTACCGCAGCTCAAACATTTGTCTGCATCGATTTTGTAGATGTCACCTTCCGAAATCGCTTCTACCGGACACTCGCTAATGCAAGAACCGCAAGCCACACAGTTGTCATTAATTACGTAAGCCATTGTTTTTAGTTTTTAGTTTGAAATAATTAGATCTAATTGCGACACAAAAGTAGCATTTTTATCTCTATTGCAAAAGAAAAGGAGTAGGAATTTGTGTGTCAAATACAATTCCTGTGGAACAATATACCGCTTGTTTTTCCGTTTGATAAATAGTTATCGTACTATGAATAGAGGTAGTGATATACAAGGGAAAGTATTACATGGATTTACGGTCCGTAGATACGTGGGGCGATTGTACGTTTTCGTGGCGTGCATAGCGTTGTTGTGGCCGGTATGTGTATGTGCTCAACCTCGTAAAGTACAGAATTTACCGTATGCAGATCATAAACTCTTGCATTTGGGATTTTCTATTGGTACGCATGTGCAAGATATGAAGTTTGTACATTCGGGTTTCGTTACCGATGGTGGAGAAAGTTGGTACATGGATATTCCCGATTTTTCACCCGGGTTCAATGTGAATTTGATGGCCGACCTTTATTTGTGCCCCCATTTGAATTTGAGATTTTCGCCGGGTATATTTTTCGGGAATAAAGTGGTGAAGTTTAGAGAGACGGCGACGCAGGAATATCGGACACAAGACATTAAATCGAATTATATCGTCGTTCCTCTCGAATTGAAGTTCAGTGCTTTGCGTTGTAATAATTTTCGTCCATACCTGATCGGGGGAGTCATGGGAACGGCCGACGTATCGAAAAAGAGAAACGATTTGCTTAAACTGAATACATTTGACGGTTATTTGACTATCGGCCTCGGTTGTGATTTTTATTTACCATATTTTAAATTGATTCCCGAATTGAAATTCTGTTTCGGACTTACAGACGTCATTAACCGGAAACGAAATGATTTGAGGGATCCGGCCGATATTAAATTTACTCAGTCCTTGAAGAAAGCGATATCGAATATGGTGATATTGTCGTTCTATTTCGAATGATTTTTTATGGACCTGTAAATGGTCGAGAATAATTCGGGACGTATATTCAATTGAGATAGCGCGTCATGCGTGCGGGAGGGATATACCCGGTTACATAAAAATATATAGATGAGTTCTTGTTCGGGATCTATCCAAAAGCAAGTGCCGGTGAAGCCTAAATGACCGATGGTCGAGGCCGATGCTTCGATGGCCGTAGGGCTCTTTTCCGGGTTTTCCATATCGGGCTTGTCGAATCCCAGCCCCCTGCGGCTGGTCGAGCTTTTTTCTGTCAGAAACAGTTCTACGGTTTTCGGGGATAAAATTCTTTCGTTTCCATATGTCCCTTTGTTTAGCCACATTTGGCATAGTTTAGCCAAATCGTTGGCGTTGGAAAAGAGTCCGGCATTGCCTTGTACGCCTCCGAAAAAACATGCTGTTTCGTCATGGACATACCCTATCAGTTGTTGCTTCCGGTAGAAGTTGTCGCATTCTGTCGGTGCGATTCTTTCGGTTGGAAATCGGTCGAGAGGGCGATATCCGGTCGTTTGCATGCCTAAGGGTCCGTAGATGTTTTGCTGCAAATATTTGTCCATCGCAATGCCGGTGGCGCTTTCGACAGTCTCTTTCAATAAGACGAAATTCAGGCAGCTATATAAGTATCGTTTGGAGGGGCGTAATTTGCACTCGATGATACGGTTGATAAGGGTGTCGGGCAAAGATTTCGAACCATATAAATTCTGGGCGATTCTCATGGGAAATCGATCCGATTTCCGAGAGGATAGTAGGTCTTTGCGTAGTTGGGCATTGCGGTTGGCAAAAGCGTTATTCCCTATTTGTATGGAGTAGATGCTACTTTTCCTACGCTTGATTAATGGTTTCGTGAAGCTGTTGGGGTCGATAATGACCGAAGTCATTTGCAATGAGGCAGGCATACCGGTTTCATGTAAAAGAGCTTCCTCGATCGTCAGACTTTTTTTATCGGTATTTCGCAGTGGAGCGAAGTATTTGCTCATCGGTTTGTTCAAGTCTATACGTCCGTTGTCATAAGCCTTCATGATAGCCGGTAAAGTACCAGTCGCTTTCGAGACGGATGCCAAGTCATAGAGGTCGTTTGTGGCGACTGCATGGCGGTGAGTTTCGTAGTCGAAGTATCCGTAAGCCTTGTTCCAGACTACTGTTCCTTGTCGGGCAACCAATAATTGACAGCCCGGGAATGCTTCTTCTTTAATCCCTTGTGCTATAATGGAATCGACAGCAGACAATATCCAGCTGTCCATGTCGACCGATTCGGGAATCGCATATCCCAATCGGCACTTTGGAATATATATGCCTTCTTCCAGTTTGAACGAACCTTCTAAACTTACGGGTAATTTTCCCTTTATGGCATATCCTCCGAATAGGGCTTGTGCTGCATATTCTTGTGCCAACGAGGTATTTTCGTAGGCTAATAAAAGCGTTTTGCAATGAGTCAATTCGTGACTTAACCGATTCATCTGATAAGGGGAGAGAAAGCATGCGACTATTGCTTTCCCGGTTTGGCATATACGGCCGATTCTGGCTCTATGTTCGGCTTTGCCGCTATGTACAGCCAGTATGATTTTATCATAATGTTTCAGTGTGTCCAGCAGTGAAGGCAGTGGATTGCTGTCGTCGAAACGGCCTATGTTGTCGGCGTATAGCGTTATTGTTTTCTGGAAAACCGATTCCGTGTCGTTCCCCACGGATACAACGGCGATTCTGCCCTTGTTCAAATGTGTGATAGGAATTAGATTTTGACTGTTACGTAGCAAGGTCATGGCCTCGCTGTTGAGCTTTCGGTTAAGGGCATCGTATTCGGGAGCGTTCAAATCTTCGATAAGGTTTTTGGTTTTTATGGGTGTATAGTTTGCTAATCCGAAAACGTATTTGTAGCGTAGCACTTTTTTACATTTTTCATCGATGGCCTGTTGAGTTATCTTTCCTTGCTCGATAGCCGATAAAATGCTGTTCAACTGTTCTTCGGGTTTCGATGGGTTCAGAGCGATGTCGTTCCCGGCGAGTATGGCTCGTAGTGCCGTATTGCCGAATTTCGATGCTCCCTTCATTTTTAAAGCATCGGTGAATATTAATCCCTCGAAATTTAAGGAGTCGCATAAAAATTCGCGGGTGATAATCGGCGATAAGGAAGAGGGGGTATTGGTGGCATCCCATGCAGGAATATTCAGATGCCCCACCATTATGCCCGATAGTCCGCTGTCGATATATGCTTTGAATGGAGGTATTTCGGTACTCATGAGCCTTTCCTTGCTATGAGGAACAAGGGGGAGAGTCTTATGCGAGTCTTCCGAGGTGTCTCCGTGGCCCGGGAAATGTTTGGCAACGGCCATGACTCCTACGGATTCCAATCCTTTGGCGTATGCAATAGCTTTGGACGAGACATTTTTTAAAGACTCTCCGAAAGAACGTTTGCCGATTACCGGATTACGCGGGTTGCTGTTGATGTCGAGAACCGGAGCGAAATTGACATGTATGCCCATGCGCCTGCATTGCTTCCCTACGGCACGGCCGTATTCGTAGAGGAGAGAATCGTTTTGAACGGCTCCTAACATCATGTTGACCGGAAAGCGCGGAGTATCGGACAAACGCATGGCGAGCCCCCATTCTCCGTCAAGAGTGATCATCAGGGGAACTTTGGATAAGGACTGACAGTAGTTTGTTAAGTTGGCTTGGTCTTTTGCTGTTCCTGAGTCGAAAAGCAGTCCACCGATTTTTTGTTCTTGTATGAGTCTTTGTAACGTTTTACGGTTTTGCGGGGTATCGCTGTTGCGCACTGTAATAACTAACAGTTGTGCAATTCGCTCTTTGGGAGAAAGCGTTTCGAACACCGAGTCGACCCAGTGCTCCATAGCCGACCGATCGGCCGTTTGAAGTAGATACGGGTTTTTAGCTTGCGTGGATAGGGCTACCAAAGCAAAAAACGTCCCGATACAGGCGATTATCTTTTTCATGTTTGGTTACTTGTTATTCGATGAGATTATGCGTCCCCCTTTGGGAGGTGCGATGGTGTGTCCCTCCCGGTTTTCTCTCTCGATGAAATTTATAACGGCATCTCTCATGAAAGTGTTGCTGTTTTTCCGTTCTATTGCATTCAGGAACGGGGTCATGTGGTCCCCGCTACATAGTCTATCGTGGCGATGGAATAGATACGATCGTCGTTGATAGGTCTGCCGTTGATGGTCGGTTCGATGGCTTTTTCATCGGCAATAGTCATGTGTACATCTTTGCTCACGGCCTCTCCGTTCCGGGAAGCTACGATATTGAGTAACTCGCGTACGTCGGAACCTTTTAGTTTTATGAGACATAATGTATTATCGAAAGGGAAGATAGAATATATTTCGCCCAATGTAATATCTCCCTGCATGAGTGGATTGCGTATTCCCCCTGTATTGATAATTGCGAAATCGACCGATTGACCGAAATCTCGTTGAACTTCGGTTTTTATGATGTCGGCCGAGAGGTTGGTCAATGAGGTTTCGGGTCTGCCCGGAGCCATGTATTGGCTCGATTTCCCGATGACGATACTCATTATGCTGTCGACACTTGTCTTGTATTTATCGACTATTTGTTCCATTAGCGGTTCGGGAGTCTTGTCCCAACGGGCATCGACGGGAATGAGTTTGTAAGAAATGTCGAATTCCTGTCGGGACGTGGAGCAGGACGAGAGGATTGACAAAACGACCGAAAGACAGCCGATAGAACAGTATGTATTTAATTTCTTCATAACGGTTTAGTAGTTAGTTTCGAGGTTCTATGGTAATGCAGCCTAAGTAAGCTCCGCTCATTCCGGTTTGAGTGATGAGTACGTTTTTCCCATCTTTGTTTTTAACTTGGTATTGTAGGGTAGAGAGAGGATTATTGTCTATACTGTCGGGATTGATGACCGTATGCGAATGTCCCCCGATGATGATGTCTATGTCGCTGCTTGCTGCCGCTATTTGTGGGTCGGTAACGTCTTTTTTGTCTTGTGCCGTGTATCCTAAATGCGATACGGCCACGACGATATCCGCACCTTTTTGTTTAAGCAAAGCAGCGGTTTCATTGGCCACTTCGATAGGATTGTGGAATATCACCCCTTTACACGATTCCGAAGGAATGAGATTATCGGGATTGACGTTCAAGGCTAAAAATCCTATTTTATATTTCCCGACTTTTTTGATGACCCACGGTTGCAAGGTCCCGTGCAAAGGTGTATGGGATACGTCGTAGTTGGAAGAGATAAAATCGGCTGTCGAGTTTTTTATCAGTTGAGCCAGTTTTGTCATACCCGCATCAAATTCATGGTTTCCGATAGTGCGAATATCGTAACGCATGGCGTTCATCGCTTCGAATTCGGCATCGCCTTTGAAAAGGTTGAAATAGGGTGTCCCTTGAATAGCGTCACCGGCATCGACTAATAATACGTTAGGTTCGGCATTGCGGATACTGTCTATAATAGCCATACGCCGCATCACTCCTCCCAAACCTCCGTATGTTTTGTGGGTGGCTGCGAAAGGTTCCATTTGGCTGTGAGTGTCGTTGGTGTGCAGAATGACGATGCGTTCGGTTTGTGCCAGTCCGCACAAAGAAACGGACAAATATATGGCCGTTATTCCTATGAGTTTTCTTATCATGATGTGAAGAATGTTAGTATGTCGTTTTTTTTCTCTTGGACGAAATTACAAATTTGAAGATAATATATCAAAAATTGTTCCCAAGATTGAATTTTGTTAACCTTGCAAGAGCGGTTTGTCCGAAAAAATCGACGGCATATTTGTTTATGTGGCGAAAAAGTCGTTACTTTGCCCCGCTTTTCGTAATCTCTGGCAGGAGAAGTGGCCTGTTAAATTACGTTTCAGTATGAACATTTTAAATAGCTATTAAAAATGGATTTAGTAAAGATTGCAGAAGAAGCATTCGCATGCGGTAAAGAGCACCCCGAGTTTCGTAGTGGTGACACTGTTACCGTATCTTACCGTATCAAAGAGGGTAACAAAGAGCGTATCCAGCAATTCCGCGGAGATGTTATCCGTATCTCGGGTCACGGTAACAAAAAGCGTTTCACGGTTCGTAAAATGTCGGGTAATGTAGGTGTGGAAAGAATTTTCCCCATCGAGTCGCCTTTCATCGAAGAGATTGTAGTGAACCGTCGCGGTAAAGTACGTCGCGCTAAACTTTATTATCTGCGTGCGTTGACCGGTAAAAAAGCCCGTATTAAAGAAAGAAGAGTTTAATCTTTCTTACAAGGCATATAAAAACCGCACCGAATATTCGGTGCGGTTTTTATGTTTTAAGAAGCTGTT
>OJNJ01000385.1_pt1 | contig 25481 bp, 18 predicted proteins | sample 1597491 | NCBI WGS metagenome assembly OJNJ01 (sample SAMEA2452132, study PRJEB22498) | human gut metagenome | biome: human feces; feature: human gut; material: feces | place: Australia | collected 2012 | reverse complement strand
AACAATTATTATAAACAACAACCCTGAAACAGTAAGTACAGACTTTGATACATCAGACAAACTATACTTCGAGCCGCTTACAGAAGAAGATGTTTACAACATTATCGAACTTGAAAAGCCTGACGGTGTTATTCTTCAATTCGGCGGTCAGACTGCTATCAAACTTGCAAACTTCCTTGACAGTATGCACGTTCCTGTACTTGGTACACAGCCTAAGTACATTGACGAGGCTGAGGACAGAGAAAAGTTTGACGAAATGCTTGAAAAACTTAACATAAAGCGTCCAAAGGGTAAGGCTGTTTGGAGTGTTAAGGAAGGTATTGAAGAAGCTAATAAGCTTGAATATCCGTTACTTGTACGTCCGTCATACGTTCTTGGCGGTCAGGGTATGCAGATTGCAATCAACGATGAGGATATTACGCAGTATATTGGTATTATCAATCGTTATGCACAAGAGCATCCGATTCTTGTAGATAAATATCTGATGGGTAAGGAGCTTGAGGTTGATGCTGTATGTGATGGACAGGATATTTTGATTCCTGGTATCATGGAGCACATTGAGCGTGCAGGTATCCACTCTGGTGATAGTATTTCTGTTTATCCGGCAAAGAGCATAAGTCAGAAGACAAAAGAAACTATCGTTGAGTATACAAAGCGTCTGGCAAGAGCGCTTCATGTAAGAGGTTTGATTAATATTCAGTTTATCGAGTATCAGGGAGCTGTTTATGTAATCGAGGTTAATCGGCGTTCTTCACGTACCGTACCGTATATCAGTAAGGTAACAGGAATCCCGATTGTTGATCTGGCAACACAGGTCATTATTGGAAATACAATTCGTGGTCTTGGTTATGAGCCAGGTCTGCAAAAGGAAGCAGATTATTATGCAATTAAGATGCCGGTATTCTCCTTTGAAAAAATCAGAGGCGCAGATATCAGCCTCGGACCGGAAATGAAGTCTACAGGTGAGTGCCTTGGTATTTCAAAAGACTTTGATGAAGCATTGTATAAGGCATTCCAGGGTGCAGGAATCAATCTTCCGAAGCATAAGCAGATTATCATGACACTCTGCGATGCAGATAAGGAAGATGGTGTGGATATTGCACAACGTTTTGAAAAGCTGGGCTACAAGATTTACGCTTCCCGCGGTACAGCCAAAGTATTAAAGGAGCATGGCGTCAATGCAATTCAGGTCAACAAGATTGGTCAGGAAGCACCGACACTCTTAGATTTAATCTTAGAGCATAAGATTGACCTTGTGATCGATACACCGGAAAATGGTATCGAAAGAGCCGGCGACGGTTTCTTAATCAGACGTTATGCGATTGAAACAGGTGTACACTGCCTGACAAGCCTTGATACAGCGCACGCGCTGATTTCAAGCTTAGAGCATGCGTTTAACAATAAAGACCTTACAATTGTCGATATTGCAACGATTGATAACAGAAAGTAGATACCAGGGGTAGTTGCCCCGGCATCATAAAAATAAAGTATCCGGCAGAGGAGATTTTAAAAATTTCTTTTGCCGGGTGTTTTTATTTGCGCAGGATATACGTACAAGCAGTCATATGTGTGAAACAGCGTTGCATTTTCAAGGTGAATATGATACAATTTAAACAGTATTTTGTTCCTGTACAGATACAGGAAACGACATTTTGCAGGGAAGGAACAAGGACAATGGATGCAAGACGGGCACAGGATATATTAAGACATATTATTAATGATGAAGATTACGGCGCAGCGATGTTAGATAAGATTTCAGTTACTGAAAGCATTGAAGTGCTGACCAAGATGCTGCCGGATTGTGTGGCAACGGCACAGAATGATAACAATATCAATGATGCGGGATTTTTCAGCCAGATGATTCATAACTACTATCCGCTGATACTGGATAAAATTAAGAATGCAGAGCATTTATGGGTGGTTTACAGTGACAACACCGGCTATCCGTACATGATTGACGGTGATTTGTTCGTATTATATGATTATGCAAATCATGCGGAGCTTGAAAAGAAACTTAATACAGCAGGGTATCAGGTGGCACTGGAAAGTGTGACACCGACAGATTTCCGAAATGAAGTGGCGCATATGTACCGCAACGGCTATGAAAAAATCCGCTTTACAGACGGAAAGGGCGAACCGTTTGTTGTTGCCAAGGAAGATTTATACAGCTTTGAGGATTTCTTCAATGAAGAATACATGACCAATCCGGGGCTGCAGCGTGCAATGATTGAATTTTTCCAGGAATTCCGTAAAAATACGGCAGCAGATGCAGGGCGTGAGGAGATTTTAAAGAAGCGTGAAGATGCGATGATCCGCACAATGGTACACGCAGAATATATGGTGCCTTGTATCAAAGAGGAAACAGAAGACATGGTTGAGATTTCACATCCGTTTATTGATTTGACAGACCGGATTCAGGATAAGGAAGAAGGCGAGCGTGTGATTGCCATTCCTGCATTCACGGACGGTTTTGAAATGGATAAGTGCTACGAAGGACATCATGAGAATATGCTTTATCAGTATGACGAACTGGTAAATCTCGTAGAAGAACTCGGTGCATCCGGTGTTATCATCAACTGTCTGGGTATCAGCTACTATATGAAGCTGGAACTGATGCACAAAATTAATATGTAGGATACCAGGGGATAAGAAAACCGCCGCAGGCACATATTTCATTATAAATATGTGCCTGCGGCATTTTTTGTCTGACGGGGGATAAAACAGCTCTGTTTAACCGTCTTATTTTAAAAAGTCCTGACGCATTGGATTAAAGACATCGACCAGCTTGCCGTCTTCAAGGGCAGTAACACCGTGTTCAACGTTGGAAGGCATATAGACACTGTCGCCTTTTTTCACAACCTTGGTCTCACCGCCGATTGTAAATTCAAAGCTGCCTTCTGCCACGTAAGTAATCTGCAAATGTTCATGGTGGTGGAAATTTCCTTTAGAGCCTTTTTTAAATGTAATTTCACACATCATCAGTTCGTCGGAATAACATAAAATTTTTCTGGTAACACCCGGTTCGCAGTCGGTCGGTGTTACATCTGCATTAAAACGAAACATACTTATCTCCATTCTGAGAACGCAAATTTGTCAGTAATCTGCGGCGTTCACGGCACAAATTACTATTACTTCAATGTACTACAAAATAAGTGGTTTGACAAGAGGATTGCGGGGTTATTATAATAAATGGGAAACACAAAAAAGCTATGCTGGCAGGCATTAAAATGCCTGTGGAATGGAGAATAATATGTATAAATTGTATTATATATGGCTGGTGCCTGCGGTATTTTGTCTGGTTTATTATGTCTGCTGTGTGGCATATGCGGGCTTTGCATCATCTTTTATTACGATATGGCCGGTAACGGCAGTCTTTTTTGCAGGGATTTTTGCGGTGCGTTATGCACAGAATAAAGGTATTCTTATACTTCCAATGTGGATAAATGTGCTGTCTGCGGCAGGTTTATTAATACTTATCAGCTCATTTTGTCTGGTTCAGGCATTAATAACCGTGCAGATGAAGCAGAAACCGGAACCGGACTGTGAATATCTGCTGATTTTAGGCTGCCGCGTGCGGGGACTCGAAATTACAAAATCACTCCGCTACAGACTTGATGCGGCACTGGCATATCTGGAACAGAATGAAAAACATAGCAAAGATAATACCCAAAACAAAACGATACGTATTATCGTATCGGGCGGTCAGGGACCGGGAGAGGATATATCCGAAGCACAGGCGATGAAAGACTATCTGTGCGCACATGGCATAGAAGCTTCACGTATTTTTATGGAAGCTCAGTCCACGGATACGGAAAAAAACATTGCCTATTCGGCACGTTTTATTCCGGATAAAAATGCGAAAATCGGGGTGGTTTCCAATGACTTTCATCTGTTCCGTGCCGGGATGCTTGTCCGTGCGAAAGGCTTTCACAATGTCAGCACGATTGCGGCGCGGTCAGATGAAGTATTGTTTTTAAATTACAGAGTACGCGAATATTTCGGTGTATTAAAAGATTTATTTGGTGTAAAATTCTTTCACTTTATCGGAGAATAACAGACCCTTTGTGTAGCCGTCATGGTATAAGGCTTTGATTTTCTCCTTGTCTTTTTCCAGACGTGAAAAGCCGTCGGTGTTATCCGGACGGATTACAATGACCTTCTTTTCCTTTTCAAGCTGTTCGAGCGTCTTTAAAGAGCGGTTGTAGCAGTCAGCACGGGAAAGGAGGTCTTTTCCGAGTTCTGGATATTTCCAGAAAGCATGCGCCAGAGCCTTTGTGGTGGCGCTGGTTTTCTTTTTGTATCCCTTCTGGCGGGTTAAGACGACAACGACGCGGTCACAGCCGTCCGCGAAAGCCCGCTCATACGGAATCGAATCGCTTAATCCGCCGTCTAAGTACGGAGTATCATTTAAGTAAATATATGGGAAAAGGGCAGGGAGCGCACAGGTTGCCTGAAGCAGCTTGTTGGTGCGGTCCTCGGTTGTATAGCGCATATATTCCGGTTTTCCGGTTAAAACATTGGTAACGACTGCGTAAAATTCGCCGCCCCACGCATTAAAGGTATCGTAGTCAAACGGAACCAGTTTATTCGGAATCGTGTCATAGGCAAATTCCAGTCCATAGACACTTCGGTTTGTCTTATCGGTCATATTGTGCATACTCATGTAGCGTTTATCGTCACGGTAATCTAAAAGAATCTGTAAATTTCTTCTTTTTTGTCTGGAAGCGTAGGAAACACCGTAGGCTGCGCCGGCAGATACACCAATCATATAGTCCGGCATAATATCCCGATCTAAAAATGCATCCATAACACCGCAGGAAAAAATTGTGCGGAACGCGCCGCCTTCAAATACAATTCCAGTTTTCATAATTGTCCTCATTTCTAAATGAATTTATTGTAATGTTTTTTGCCATCAGGTTGTAATTCCTGAAATTACAGTAACATTTTAGTACATTTGATGTGAAATTTCCATATGAAAATACAGATAAATATGATATGATGATGTAAAAGTTGAAAGAATGAGGAGACTATGACACAGGAGATAAGGACACGCCTGCTTTTGATGGCAGATGCACAGTACGGGAGTTTTTCCAAAAGTCTGATTCCTGAATGTAAGCCGCTGTTAGGTGTGCGGCTTCCGGCACTTAGAAAAATGGCGCAGGAATTTGTAAAAAATAAAGAATGGAAAGAACTCGTACAAACAGACGGCGCAGACGATGCTTATTTTGAAGAAGCCATGCTGCGCGGTATGCTGATCGGTTACGGCACGGCAAAAGAGCAGGACAATGAAGAAGCAATGCGGATGTTTGATAAATTTGTGCCGTTTGTTGATAACTGGTCGGTGTGCGACAGCTTTTGTAACAGCATGACAATTGTTTCGGCATACCGGGAAGAATGGTGGGAACATTTACAATCCTTTTTAGCTTCCCAAAAAGAATTTGAAGTGCGCCTGTCTTTGGTCTTATTGCTGTCGCAGTTTTTAAAATGGGACGATGCGGGCAGAAAAATCCTCCGCAGGCGCGTGATTACAGAGGCGGATATTATGCAGAATATTGCATGGAAATCAAAAAAACAGGCACAGAATGACAGCCCGGAGGATTCAGGCAATCCATATCTGGAAAAAATTTTTTCAGTGCTTGACAGACCGTTTACACAGGGGTATTATGCACAAATGGCGGCGGCGTGGCTGACGGCGGAATGTTTTGTCATGTTTCCGGCACAGACCATGCGGTTTCTTATAAAATCCGGCATGGATGATTTTACATATAATAAGGCACTGTCTAAAATATGTGAATCCAGAAATCCGGCGCCGGAAGTAAAGGCACGGATAAAGAGCATGAAAAGATGATGTAAAAAGGAAATGGAGAAAAAGATGAGTACATCAACGACAAAAACAAAAGATATGGTAACAACGGCAATGTTTGTGGCAATTATTCTTGCAATGTCGTTTGTGCCGTATTTAGGCTATATCCCGCTGGGATTTATGAATGCAACAATTATTCACATTCCGGTTATTATCGGAGCGATACTGTTAGGACCGGCGCGCGGTGCATTTTTAGGCGGTATTTTCGGACTAACCAGCATGATTAACAACACATTTAACCCGAACCTGACTTCTTTCGTATTTTCACCGTTTTACAGCCTTGGAAATGTGCATGGAAATTTTAAGAGTTTGATGATCTGCTTTGTGCCGCGAATTCTGATTGGCGTTGTGGCATATTATGTATATACAGGGATTGTAAAGCTTGTAAAGAAGAAGAAAAACGATGGAAAAGGCAGTGCTGCTGCACTGGCGGCAGCCGGTGCGGCAGGAGCGCTTACGAATACACTGCTCGTTATGAACGGCATTTACTTTTTGTTTGGAAGCAGTTATGCCAATGCAAAGGGAATTGCCACAGATGCCCTGTATGGTGTGATTCTTAGTGTGATCGGAACACAGGGCGTACCGGAAGCGATTGTGGCGGCGGTGCTGACTGCGGCAATCGGAAAAGCACTGCTTCATATCAGACGGTAATAGAAATGTTAATATTTTAAGAAATAAAACAAAAGGAAAAGAAAATGAAAAGACAAAATCAAAAAGGCATGATTCTTGCGATTGATATGGGGAATACCAATATTGTAATCGGCTGTGTAGACGATGAAAAGATTTATTTTGAGGAACGGCTCTGCACGGATTATTCAAAGACGGAATTAGAATATGCAATCGGTTTTAAGACCGTTTTGGAGTTATATAATATTGAAAGTGAACAGATTCACGGTGCAATCATTTCATCGGTCGTACCGCAGCTTGTAAACGTTATCAAGTCGGCAGTTGAAAAAATCATCGGCATTACGCCGTTAATTGTAGGACCGGGTGTGAAGACGGGATTGAATCTGTTAATGGACCAGCCAAAGCAGGTCGGTACGGATATGGTTGTAGATGCAGTTGCGGCTATTCACGAATATGGTGCACCGGTGCTGATTATTGATGTGGGAACGGCAACGACCATCAGTGCGGTTGACGACAAGAAAAATTATGTGGGAGGTGCGATTCTTCCGGGTATCCGCGTATCGGTGGATTCACTGGTATCCCGGACGGCACAGCTTCCGCGAATCAGTCTGGAAGCTCCAAAATCTGTGATTGGAAAGAATACGATTGCGTGTATGCAGAGCGGTGCGGTTTACGGGAATGCAAGCTGTATCGACGGCATGGTTGACAGAATCCGTGAAGAACTGTGCAAAATGACGGGTGCAGAACAGGAACAGGTCAAAGTCATTGCAACCGGCGGACTGGCAAGGGTGATCGTGCCATACTGCCACAATGAAATTATATTAGATGATAAACTGCTTTTAAAAGGTTTAAAAATCATTTACGATAAAAATGTGGAATAGGAGAGGACTATGTTAAAAGGGAAAAATGTACTGCTTGGCGTAACCGGCAGTATTGCAGCGTATAAAATTGCGACACTTGCCAGCAGCTTAAAAAAGCTGGAATGTAATGTAGATGTCATGATGACACAGAATGCGACCAATTTTATCAATCCGATTACATTTGAATCCTTAACCGGTAATAAATGTGTTGTCGATACATTTGACAGAAATTTCCAGTTTCAGGTAGAGCATGTATCCCTTGCAAAAAAGGCGGATATTGTGATGATTGCACCGGCGAGTGCCAACGTGATTGGCAAGCTGGCATCGGGAATTGCAGATGATATGCTGACAACGACATTTATGGCGTGTACATGCAAAAAAATTGTCGTTCCGGCAATGAATACCAACATGTATTACAATCCGATTCTACAGGATAATATTGCAAAGTTAAGAAGGTTTGGCATCGAAGTGTTAGAACCGGCAAGCGGGTATCTTGCGTGCGGTGATACAGGTGCGGGAAAAATGCCGGAGCCGTCTGAACTGCTTGAATACATTTTACGCGATATTGCCCTGACAAAGGATATGAAAGGATACCGCGTGTGCATTACCGCAGGTCCGACACAGGAAGCGATTGACCCGGTGCGCTACATTTCCAACCATTCAACAGGAAAAATGGGATATGCGCTGGCGAAAAATGCGATGCTGCGCGGGGCAGAGGTGACACTGATTGCAGGTCCGACAAACCTTCCTGACGTGCCGTTTGTTAAAATGGTGCATATTACATCGGCACAGGATATGTATGAAGCGGTTACAGAGGCGGCAAAGGAATCAGACATTATTGTAAAAGCGGCAGCAGTTGCGGATTACAGACCGGCATCAGTCAGTGATGAAAAAATCAAGAAAAGCGACGGAGAAATGAGTATTGCCTTAGAGCGGACAAAGGATATTATCGGAACGCTCGGAGCGATGGAAAACAAACCGTTTTTGTGCGGATTTTCAATGGAAACGCAGAATGTACTGGAAAATTCCAGAAAGAAGCTGGAAAAGAAAAATCTGGATATGGTGATTGCCAACAATCTGAAAGTAGACGGTGCAGGATTTGGAACGGATACAAACGTGATTACGATGATTACAAAGACGGATTGTACGGAATTTCCGAAAATGAGTAAATTTGAAGTGGCAGGCTGTATTTTTGATGCGATTATAAAGAATATGAAAGCACAGAGAACAGACGAAAAATAAAATATTAGGAAAAGGGGAGTTTATGAGCAAAAAAGCAAAATTACTTACAGGGGTGTTATCAGTGGCGGCAGTGCTGCTGGTTGCATTTGCCTATTATTATGTGGTGCTTCCGCCAATCAATATCCATGCACCGGGCTTCTGGATATTTGTCATTGTGCTGGCGGCGGTATTTACGGGTGTTGTCGGGCTTTGCAGTATGACAATGACAGAATACTACAAGGAATGGGCAGGCAGACAGTGGAAGCAGTCAAAGCCGGAATTTAAGAGCAAAAAGGCAGAACGTTTTTTCTATTTATGTGCGGTACTTACAGCGGCACTGGTTATTATTTTTCTAATAGGCGGACTGCTGTCATCTGAAATTGTCAATGCTTCGGCTTATCAGAAACTGTTAAATGTGGAAACCAGAAGCTTTACCGATGATATTCATGAGGTGTCCTATGACCAGATTCCGGTACTGGATAAAGATTCGGCAACGACCATCGGCAACCGTGTTATGGGAACAATGGTGGATATGGTTTCCCAGTTTGAAGTTAGCGATATGTATACACAGATTAACTATCAGAATAAGCCGGTGCGTGTGACACCGCTTCAGTACGGCAGCCTGATTAAATGGTTTACCAATCACAGTGATGGAATTCCTGCGTATATCCGTATTGATATGACGACACAGGAAGCGGAGTGCGTGCGTCTGGAGCAGAAAATCCGTTATTCGATGAGCGACCATTTTGGCAGAAACATTTACAGACATCTGAGGTTTGCGTATCCGACCTATATGTTTGATGACATCAGCTTTGAAATTGATGAGAGCGGTACACCTTATTGGATTTGTCCGGTGAAAAAATATAATATCGGACTGTTTGGCGGTGTGACGATTGGCAGGGTGGTGCTTTGTAATGCAGTCACCGGGGAAATGACGGATTATGCCGTGGAAGATGTTCCGCAGTGGGTAGACCGTGTGTATTCGGCAGATATGCTTATTTCGCTGTATGATTACCACGGTACGTTAAAGCACGGTTATTTTAACAGTGTGTTAAGCCAGAAGGATTGTCTGGTAACGACAGACGGCTACAATTATATTGCACTGGACGATGATGTGTGGGTGTATACAGGAATTACCTCAGTCGGACAGGATAAATCCAATGTGGGCTTTGTGCTGATGAACCAGCGGACAATGGAAACGCGCTATTATGTGATTTCCGGTGCAGAGGAAAATTCGGCGATGTCTTCGGCAGAGGGAAAGGTCCAGCATTTAGGATATAAGGCGACATTTCCACTGCTTATTAATGTGGGCGGACAGCCGACATATTTTATGGCATTAAAGGACAGCTCGGGACTGGTAAAATCTTATGCCATGCTCAATATCGAGAAGTATCAGACGGTGGCAATCGGCGATTCAGTCAATGAGTGTGAGAAAAATTACCGTCAGCTGATGGTAGACAGCGGCATTGTAGATGAAATAGCGGCAGAAACGCCAAAGGAAAGCAGGCAGATAACCGGCAGAATCGATAAAATGGTGCAGACGGTATTGGACGGCAATTCGCATTTTTATATACTCTTAGAGGGTCAGTCCCGTATCTTTGATGTGCCGTTATCGGATAATGCGGATATTGTACGGTACAATACAGGCGATACTGTTACATTTTCATATCATGAAAACGAGTCATTAAATGAAGTGACGAAGGTGGAAACCGCACAGCAGACTGCGCAGTAAAGAGGAAAAATCAAAAAATTAGTGGAAAAGTGTCTTTTGTATGCAGGATTGTGTGTATAAAAGGCACTTTTTAAAAACAACTTAGAATTAAAGAGTAGTATATAAAGAATAAATAACACATATTTTAAATAATTAAACAAAATTTATAATAATAATTGCAATCTGAATAGAATTGTGATATTCTTCTAAAAGAATATATTCTAAAAATAAAACCGCAAACAACGGTTGATTTCTAAAACTTGAAATTTTGATTAAGGTTTTATCCGCGTTTTAGGGATGAAATTTTGATTAGAACGGATAGTTTATCCCAAGTAGTATTTTCTATTGACATTTTTATGGGTTCATCTGTTTAATATCCCTTAAAATCCAAAAAGATTTAGAAAATTCATGAAAATCCTTGTCGGCAGTTCACGTAGTCTATTATAATAAAAGAAAGGAAGAAAGCATGGTAAATACACCTTACGATGATGTGTTCCGTACCCTGTTAACGGATTGTACGGCACTGATTATACCGGTTGTAAATGAACTGTTTCACACAAGTTACACCGGAAAAGAAACAATACATCTGCTTCAAAACGAGCACTTTATAAAGCTGCCGGACGGCAATGAACAGGAGCGCATTACGGATTCCAGCTTTGAAATCCTCGGTAGAGAAAGAAAGCGTTATCATGTTGAGTGCCAGAGCACGGAAGACGGAAGCATGATAGTACGTATGTTTGAGTATGATACACAGCTTGCACTGGAAAACAGAGAAGTTACAGCGGGTGCACTGGTAGTTCATTTTCCTGATTCCGCAATCGTAGCCCTGCGCCATACGAAAAATACGCCGGAGGTGATGACGGTAATGATACGCACACCGGGCGGGGAAGTATCGTATGCCGTTCCGGTATTAAAAGTCAGACAGTATACAGTAGAAGAAATCTTTGAGAAAAAGCTGTACTTTCTGATACCGTTTCATATTTTTGTTTATGAAAAGAGTTTTAAAGAACTGGAAGAAAACAGCGAAAAATTAGCGAAGCTGGAAGAGGAATATACAGCGATAGTAAACCGTCTGGAAGAAGACCGTAAGAACGGTGATTTAAACGAATACGAAAAGGTTACAATTCTTGAAATGTCAGATACAGTAATAAAACATCTGGCGGAAAAATATGAAAAGGTCAGGAAAGGAGTTGGAGAGAGTATGGGTGGAAAAGTATTAGAGTATGAAGCAAAGGATATATTAAACCGCGGTCGTGCCGAAGGATATCTGGAGGGAGAAGCCTGTGGACGCCGCGAGGGGCGTGATGAAGGACGTGCCGAAGGCGAAATCACCGGAATGAAAAAAGCCAAAATGCAGTTAGCCGTAAAATTATTGCAGGCGGGGAACAGCGTTGCATATGTGGCAGACCTGACGGAACTGCCGGAAGAAACGGTGCAAAAGTTGTCGCAGGCAGTCGAGCGTGAAGATGAATAGGAAAAATAAAGCATTTTATCAAAGTAACAGGCGGCTTATCTGAAACAAAAAAGCCGCCCAACTCTTAAATCTCTTTTTTCCTAGTATCAAAGTAGGGATTTTGCAAAAACAGTCTGGAAAAATCTCATTTTAAACAATAAAATTTATCAATAAGACTTTTTTGTTGCACTTGCGCAACAAATTGGGAAAGCAGGAAATCAAAGGGATTGTTAAAGAAAACAGGTAAAAAATACCGTTGTTTGTTGCAGGTTTGCAACAAAAATGTCTGCTTGCCAAAAACAAATGTCTGTGGTACACTGCCACTGCAAACGAAAGATAGGCTTTGAAGCCTATTTTTTTAAGTGCCACGGTTAGATAAGACTAATGGAAGTTATCAAAATAAAACTATGCCATAAAACAAAAAACAAAACAAAGCATTAGTACATTCGTAAAATCAACAAGGCACGATAGAAACAAGTAAACAGGGACAAAGCAGAAAGGAAAGAAAAATGAGAAAGACCAGCTTTAAGTTATTATCTGCTTCATTAGCAGTCGCAATGACAATGAGCAGTATGCCGTACAATGTATTGGCGGCAAGTCCGGAGCAGACATTTGCACAGGCAGTACAGCAGGCACAGACAACAGAAGCGGACGGCTTTGAAACAGCCGCACCGGCAGAGGAAAATCTCGTAACAGCAGATGCAGAAAGCACAGAAAAAGTAACCTACACAGTTACACCGGGTGTTTCATACGGAAAGGGAAGTATCAAATTAATCTCAGGTGTGACAGAAAGCACCGGTGATGATGGTGAAAAAGTATACACGGCTGAAAAAGACAGCACAATTACATTTGAAGCTGTACCGGAGGACGGCTGGAAATTAGATTCTGTTATGTACATGTCATCAAGCTTTACAACACCGGACTTAAAGATTACAAAGGTAGACGGCAAAGAGAACCAGTATACATGCACAATTCCTGACGATGCATATGCTTACGGCTCAGTAGGAACATTTATGATATATGTGCAGTTTGCACCGGTTCTGGAAGAAGGACAGTATGAGATAAAATCAACAGGCGAATATTTAAGTGTAGATAAGTATGGTGCAAAGCCGGGTGAAACCGTAAAGATTACATCAACAAGTGACAGTTCAACAAGAAATTATGTGCCGACTGTTGCAGATGAAGACGGAACCGGTATTGATACAACACTTGAAAGTACAGTGATTGATGAAGATAAGATTGTACAGGTATACACCTTTGTAATGCCGGAGAAAAAGGTTACAATCACAGAAAAGAGTAACCGTTATTGTGCAATTACATTAGAAACCAATGACGACAGTAAATTTGCAAGCCATGTAAGTTACAGCAGCCGACAGATGATGAGTGGTAATATGAATGTTGTAGCAGACAGCATTATCGACGGCAAGTATTATAAGCATACAGTAACCGTAACCGGTACACAGGGAAATACAACAGTAAAGCCGGGAGAATTATCATCACTTGCAAGCGGAAAAGCAACATATACCGTAGCAAAGAAATTCCCGGTAGCCGTTACTTTAAGAGTAGACTTCGTTGAAACAGATGCGTATAACATTACAAACCAGTCTGCAAATATTGAAGGTGCCGATTTTACCGTATCAAATGGTGAACTTGCGGCAGAAGGCGATACCGTAACATTACTGCTTTCCACAAATACAGCAGACGGATATTACTATGACGGTACAACACTGCCAAAGGTAACAGACGCAGACGGCAACGAAGTAACCGTAACAGCAGATGCAGGAAACACAACATCTTCTGCAAAATTTACATTCACAATGCCTGAAAAGGGTGTCACAACAAGTTTTGATGGTTCTGCAATTACACAGAAAGAATTAAAGGCTGTTACCGTTGCAGATGAAGCAAAGTCTTATATTGCACTGGATAAAGCAGAAGCAAGAGAAGGCGCAAATGTTACCATTACTTTGACAGACGAAGCCAAAAAGGTTTTATTTATCAAAGTGATTAAGGAAGACGGCAGTGTCGAATATATAAGAAACTCTGCAACGAGCTTTACAATGCCGGCAGGCGCAGTGACAGTATCGGTAATTGCACCGGACAACTGGTTTGAAGAAGGACGTTATGATACAGATGTATATGCGGCAACATCAAGCACACTGATTGTTTCCGATGCGGCAGACCTTGCGGCTGTCGGTAAATTAATGCGTGATAATCCAAGCGCACTTACGGATAAAACCATTAATATTGTAAAAGATATTGATATGAGCGCATATACATGGGTGCCGATGACATATACAAATTACAATAATACAGTAACCTTTAACGGAAACGGACATACCATTAAGGGACTGAATGTAGAAGGCATGACAGGAACGGCATCAAGTTCATGGGTATATTCAAGTGCATTTATCGCACAGATAGGCAGTTTCACAGATGTCACTATCAACGACCTGACATTTGAAGGAACACAAAAAGTCCATACCGTTGCAGGCACATTCTGCTATTTAGGCGGTATTGCTTATGGCGGCGGTTCTTACAACAAGGTCGTAAACAATATGAATGTGACCATTGACGGTGCGACAGGCGGTACGGTATTGCATTACCCTATTACAAATAGTGCAACACAAATTGTAAACAGTGCGGTAACCGGCAAGACAACACTGGAAAATGTAAATTTAACCGGATATTATTCATATTATGGACTTTCAGACAGAGCAGTCAACAGCTATGATATTTCAGAGATTACCATGGGTGAAAATGCAAATCCGGCAAATGTATCTTATTACGGTGTGGACGCTACTTTACAGGCAAAAGATAAGACTGCAAACTGCTACACAGGTACAACATTAAATAATTTCCCTGAAAATGCACAAATTTATGGAATTGCAAAGACTGTTACAGGAGATAATCTGGATTCTATCAATCAGAACTTCTCATACGTTACACCGGTAACAGGCGAGGGTTATGAAAATGACAACTTAATGTCTGTTGACAGCACAACCAACAAGGTCGGCAGGATTGCACTGGTTACATACTTAAACAGCTGGGTTGATGAGAACCAGACAGAGGATAACAAGTATTGCAAATGGGAAACAGACAAGACAACAGGCAGACCGGTATTAAAGGCAGCCGAAGAAACGGTTGTTTCACAGAAATATGCAATCACTTCAAACGTAACAGGCAGTGAATACGGCGAAACAACCGTTGACGAAGAAGCCGCAGAAGGCAGTAAGGTAACTGTATACACAGCACCGAAGTCATTCTGCAAGGTCAAGAGCATTTCCGTAGAAACAGCAGACGGAAAGAAAGTTGACGTGACAGACAACGGTGACGGAAGCTACAGCTTTACAATGCCGAAGTCCGCAGTGACCGTAAGCACAGAGTATGCACAAGACTCTTATGCAATTACAACAGAAACCAACGGTGAAGGTACAGTCAGTGTATTAACGGCTGAAACAAAGTCTTCCGATAAGGCAAAATCAGGTGAAAACGTAACCGTTACCGTAACACCGGACCGCTTAAAGTATTATACAATGGACAGCGTAACCGTAACAACGGCAAGCGGCAAGACGGTTGAAGCCACAACAACGCAGGAAATTAACGGAACAAATGCCCATGAGTATACATTTACCATGCCGGAAGAAGCTGTAACAGTTATGGCAAACTTCAAGGATGTCAGCAGCTATTACAACGAAGACGGTTCTTTAAAAGAGGGTACATATAAAATGCAGGCAGTATTCGGCAGTACCTATTACATTGACACCGACAAAATCGAAGGTGCAATGGGCTATGAAGAACAGTACACAGACATTACCGTAAGCGTTGATGCAGAAGGCAATGTAATAGTAGACGATTATGAAATGCCGGGTGTAAAGAGCCCGATTGGATACGCAGGCGGCGGCGAACTCTGGATTAAGTCCACACCGACACCGGATGCCAACGATAACGGCAAGATTAAGGGTGCCGATGATGCAGGCGTTGCAGAATCCAGTGACTATGCTGAAAAGTATGAAAACTATACAAAGGTATACACCATTTCACCAACCGTTACAAAGACCGGTAAGATTAATCCGTCAACCAACGTAAAGACAGAAAACACAGGCGATTTCTACTTTACAAAGGTTATGCAGGGAAGCAAGCAGGTCGGCGGCTTCTATAACAGTGAAAATGTAGAATCCGTTACATTGGATAAACTCGCTTCATCAACAAGCAGTAAGGTAGCACCGTTTAACCTGACATTCTCCGGTATCAATTACATTAAAAACGATGCGGACTATGCAAACCAGAATGTGTTATTTACAACATACATCACAGAAATGGCTTACATTTCAGAAGTATTGTTCCGTATGGACTTCTCAACGATTGAAAAAGTCGGTGATACAGACCAGGGAGAAGAAACAACACAGGCATTAGATGTATCTGTTTATACAGCGTGCGAACCGGGTGCCACAAAGACACCGCCTGCAAACATTGATGCAATCAAGAGTGCAACACTGGTAACAAAGGCAGACGGAAGCAGACAGCTCGTATTTGACTTAGGCGAAACAATCGTATTCGGCTTACACGGACATATGGGAAGCCTTCGTGTATACAATGCAGACAGCATGGAAAATGCATTTAAGGCAATCTCAAAGAATGATACAAGCGGCTTAAAGTCAGCAATTTACAGCGACTGGTATACAGACAAGATTAATTCCGAAGCAGACAGCGTGGCATATGATAAGACACCTGTAGAAGTAACAGACAGCAGAGGATATGTATACTACACAACAGACGGAACAGAATTTAGCGCAACGTCCACAACAACAGACCTTGAAAATGCACTCGTATATCCGGGTAAGGCAGTTGTAGATGTACCGGACTATTTCGACATGACAGACAACAATGAAATTTATCTGACAGGCTTTATCGACGGTATGTCAAAGGATACGAACTTAAAGTTAAAGCTGACAGCAAAAAATGAAGACAACACACCGGTTGTAAAGACAGGTACAGCCCATATTTCACAGTTCGGTGAATATGATGTTACTGTCAATGTAACAGTTACAGATGATGTTATCACAGACATTGAAGTAACAGGTGCAAATTTTGCGGGAACTTATGCCGAAACCAATAAGATGATGCTTGAAAAGGCAGTCAACGGCTTAAAGGGCAGCTACATCAATAAGTCCGCAACTGATGTAAAGGAAATCACAGATGTTGATGCGGTTTCAGGCGCAACGTATTCATCCAATGCAATCCGCGATGCGATTTTAAATGCACTCGAACTAAAGCAGGAAGAAGAAGTCATTAACCTTCCGACAGAAAAGCTTGCAGAAGGCGAATACAGCGTAGACATTGCATACTACACAGATAAAGTAAAGCACAGTCTTGTGGAAAATGACAAGACAAAGGCAAAGATTGTTGTTGACAAAGATGGCAGCATGACACTCGTAACAGACATTATTAACGGAACATCAAAAGAACCGTTATATATCTATGGCTTCAATGGCTACTATGAAGGCAATGATACTTCTAAGAGTTTAAAGGAAGCTGCGGTCGAAATGAATGACATTCAGTACAGCGATGATGTATTCGGTGAAGATGAAAAGGTTGTAACAAAGGTTTCCTTCCCGTTAGAAGGTGATTTTGCGGCAATCTACAACACCAATGCAGATATCTATGTACCGGCAATGAAGAATTTAAACGGCTTCGTTTCAGGCATTGACTTCAAGCAGGGACGTTTCAGCGCAGACTGCTTCGTAAAGGTTTACTGGGACAGCTTAACAAAGACATCATCTGATAATAATAAGTCCGATGATACAACAAAGAAAACAACTTTCGGTTCAGCAAAGACCACTCTGACAACAGGTACTTATTCAATCCCTGCAAGCTTAAAGAATGCCGGAAATATTTCACAGGATTCTATGGCGGCAGGCTGCATTAAGAGTGCACAGATGACTGTTGCGGCAGACGGAACAGCAGTTGTAACCGTAGATTTACAGTCCGTATCCTTTGCGGGACTGACAGCTTACGCAAGCAACTGGAAGATTTATCAGGGAACGTCAGCAGATGGTAAGACTGTAGATGCACAGTACACAACAGACGAAGAAGGCAGAGTGACACAGATTACATTTACACTGCCGGACAACAGCTATGACGGTGTTTATGTCAACATGTTTGTCGATGCGATGAATTACAGCCCGGATGCTTATCTGGCACTGGATTATGCAAATGCGGTAAAGACAGCAGAACCGGACCCGACACCAACACCGGACCCAGACCCGACACCGGAACCGACTCCGACTCCTGACCCGACACCGGATCCGGAACCGACACCAACTCCGACACCGGACCCTTCTGACAATAAAATTGCTGACGGTAACTACTATGTACCGATTGCATTGTGGAATGCGGTATCCGATAAGGCTTCTATGGGTAATGCGGCATTTGAAAAGAACAGCAGTGCTTTAATCACCGTAAAGGATGGCAAGGTTGTAAAAGTTCAGATTGCCATGAATCCGGTAACCGTAACATCAATCTACAGCGCTGTTACGGCATTTGAGGTAGAGGGCGTAACTGTTACAATCGACAAGACAGAAAAGATTACAACTTCCGCAGGAAATGAAGTCGATGCAATCAGACTGGTAACATTTGAACTTCCTGAAGGTGCACAGCCATCTGTTGCAGATATTACTTATGCAGATGTAAGCTTTAAAGTACCGGATACACCAATGGGCGACACCATGATGAGTGCGAGATTAAGATTCGACTGGTCAGCACTGACAGCAACAAGCGATACTTCTCTTGTACCGGCAGAAGACCAGACAGAAGAAAAGTCACCGGCAGTTGATGTGACGGATGAAAAGACAGGCGTTCATGTATCAGCCGCAGAGGGCGTGCTTCCGGCAGGCTCTGAGTTAAAGGTAACAAAGGTCGGTGCAGGAACAGAATATACAAAGGCGGCAAATGCACTTGCAGACGTCGGCAGCAATTTTGAACTGTATGAAGTTCATTTTGAAAAGGACGGACAGGAAGTTGAGCCAAACGGCAGTGTTGTTGTGAAGTATCTCATTCCGGCAGGCATGAATGCAGACAACGTTGTTTTATACCGTATCAATGATGACGGTTCAAAGACTCTCATAAAGGGCAGTGTGGAAAACGGCTATTATGTTGTGACAACAAAGGGCTTCAGCTATTATGCACTTGTTGAAAAGACAACAACAGATAACAGTTCGGCAGCAGGCGGTAATTCAAATACGACAGGCGGCTCAGTCAATACGGCAGACAACAGCAACAGCGGCGTAAAGACAGCGGATTCTTTCGCAATGGGCATGTGGGCAGCAGCATTCTTTGCTTCCTTAAGTGCCGCAGGTCTTGCAATTTTTAAAAGAAAGAAAAGACCGGAAGAAAAAGAAGACTAAGCTGTAAAAAAAGACAAAACAATGGCATCCGTTCCAAAAAGGGACGGGTGCCTGTTTGTCACATATAAAAAGGAAGCAGGAGTACAGATATGGAACAGAAATTTAAAATGCAGACTCAGCGGCTTGCAAAGCATGCAGCGGCAGTATTGATGGCAGTCACCGTGGGCATTTTATCGGCGGCGGCAGTATTTTCACAAAACAGTAATCCGGTATATGCGGCAGAAAACGGCATTTATCTTGCCAATGCCAATCCAAGCTACCGAAATCCGTCCACCGGTGCGATTGAAGATTCCGGCGGAGAGGGTTCGGCGGTTTTAGGACAGTCCATGACAGAGAGCGCGACATATGGTAAGGCACTTATCGAGGTAGACCCGGCGGGAAACACTTATGCCACAATCCGTATGCAGTTAATGGACAATATCGAAAATCCGCAGTTTCAGGTAGATGGAAGTCCGGTATCCGCAACGTTAATGCAGGAGGATTACTCAAGCAATACCGCAGATTACAGATTCCGCATCAACAGTGAAAATTCGGTTGTACGTGTAAATATGTACGTAACTGCAATGGGTCGTGATATTATTTACTACATTACATTTTCGGGACTGAGTGAAGGCGCAGGCGACTTTATTACCAGTGTGACCGTTGAAGAAAAGGGCGGCAGTGCCGGTCCGGACAGCGCAGAGAATGGCAGTGAGGAAAGCAACCCGGGAGAAAGCAGTTCAGGAGAGCGCGGTGTAAGTGCGCAGGCTGAAAATACCGCATCAGGCACGGACAGCTTATCGGGTGAAACCGGTGTGTCAGCCGGAACAGACGGCAGTCAGGAAAATGCCGGAACACAGAGCATAGAGCAGGCAGAAGGTGAAAGTGCAGAAAGTACGACAGAAGCCGGACAGACTACATCAGCAGAAGCAAGTGCCGCACAGGCAAAGACCGCAGAAAACACACAGACGAAAAATGCCGGAATTCAGGAATATGATGCGGCAGGAAAACAGGTCAATGCAGAAGCGCAGGAGAGCAAAAAAAACACCAGCACCGGCATTTTTATCGGAATGGGTGTTGTAATTGCCATTGTTGTGACAGGTGCGGCATGGTACATGCTTGTATATCGTAAAAAGAAAAACTAAAGGAGCAGACAAATGAAACGACAGGTAAAAAAGATTGTTCAAAAAGGACTTTGTATGCTGTTAGCGGGCGTTGCTGTTCTTACGGCATCGCTTTCGCTGACAGCCTGCGTAGACCAGCACCCGGATTCCACAGAGGGACAATCACAGGCAGACAGTGTGCGTCTTGTGGCAACGTCACCGGCAGCTGCACAGATTTGTGACAAATTGGAATTAGATTTAGTGGGCGTATGCCAGACCTCCGGTACACTGCCGGAGCGGTATAAGGACGTTACACAGGTCGGAACGGCAATGTCGCCGGATATGGAGATTTTAAAATCTTTATCGCCGGATTATGTGCTGTCCCCGAACAGCCTGCAAAGCGATTTACAGCCGAAATATGCGGCAATCCAGGTGAAATCCCTGTTTTTAAATTTAAAGAGTGTATCCGGCATGTATGCTTCGATTGCAGACCTCGGTGAAAAATTTAACAGACAACAGCAGGCACAGGCAATGGTGGACGAATTTAACACATTTATGCAGGAATACAAAAATAAAAATGCAGGAAAAGAAGCCCCGAAGGTTCTGATTCTGATGGGATTGCCGGGTTCTTATATCGTGGCAACCGAAAACAGCTATGTCGGCAGCCTTGTGGAAATGGCAGGCGGACAGAATGTATACGCAGGCACTGATGAAGAATTTTTAAGTGCTAACACAGAGGATATCAAAACGAAAGAACCCGATGTGATTTTACGGGCATCCCATGCAATGCCCGAGCAGGTACAGCAGATGTTTGCCGATGAATTTGAAAAAAACGACATCTGGAAGCATTTTGCGGCAGTACAAAACGGCAGGGTGTACGATCTGGATTCGTCCCTGTTCGGCATGAGTGCAAATTTTTCATATCAGCAGGCACTCGAAGCATTACAGCTGATGTTGTATAACAGCTAAAATTCTGTAGTTTTTCATAAAATAAAAAATAATCGGTTGCTTATCTTTTTTTTGTAGTGTACAATAATGAAGATACAGTACATATTTAATAAGGAGAAAAGCCGTGGATATTATAGTAAAGTATATTGATGAATTGTTGGAAAAAAGCACGCCGGAAGCGCCGATGTGGAATATTGAAAAGCTCAAGCAGGGATTAAAGTCTAAGTGGAATTACATTGACGGTTGTATGATTAAAGCCGTACTTGAGATGTATGCCATTTCAAAGGACGAGAAATATTTAAAGTTTGCAGACGATTTCATTGATTATCGTGTAGCAGAAGACGGAACAATTGACGGATACAGCATTGGTGAAAAGAATATTGACAATGTCAATGCCGGCAAGACTTTATTTGAATTATATGATATCACCGGAAAAGAAAAATATAGAAAGGCAATCGACCTTGTATATTCTCAGATTGCTATTATGCCTCGCTGTGAATCCGGCAACTTTTGGCACAAGGATATTTATCCGAATCAGGTATGGCTGGACGGAATGTATATGGGACAGCCGTTTTACATGGAGTATGAAACAAGATTTAACGACCGAAAGAATTATGATGATATTTTCTCACAGTTTAAATTCGTTATTGAAAACATGAAAAATCCGCTCAACGGTCTGTACTATCATGCAATCGACACATCAAAGCAGATGTTCTGGTGTGACAAGGTCACAGGTCTTTCACAGAATATCTGGCTGAGAGCAATCGGCTGGTACTCTATGGCACTGTTAGATACACTTGATAAGGTGGACAACTCTGACCACAAGTATGACAAAGAGTGCAGGATGTTACAGGATGCATATGTAGATTTAATGAATGCGATGATTCGTTATCAGGACGAAAGCGGTATGTGGTATCAGGTTGTCAACTTCGGCGGCATGGAACGCAACTATCTTGAAACAAGCGGAAGTTCTATCATGGCATATTCCCTGTTAAAGGGTGTACGTCTTGGCTTCCTGCCTGAAAGCTACCGTGCATACGGTGAGAAAGCCATTGACGGTATCTGCAAGCGCTATTTAAAAGAAAAGAACGGAGAAATGTCACTTGGTGGTATTTGTCTGGTTGCCGGACTTGGCGGTAAAGACAATCGTCCGGGTACATATGATTATTATATGTCAGAACCGGTTGTAGAAGATGATGCAAAGGGTGTCGGACCATTTTTACTTGCCTATACAGAATTATTACGTTACAAGAAAAATTAGTAAAAAGATACGAGGGAGTCTGACAAAAGCAGGCTTCCTTGTTTTTTCATGCCGCAGAGCCAAATCTGACATTTGGCTCGCGATTCCTCCGGCATTAAAATGCCTGCGGAATGGAGAATAGTGCGAAAAATCACACTGATGTGCTAATTTTTCACACAGATGTTTGCTTTAGAGCGAAAGCAAACACCTATGATGGCAGATGAGAAATCGCCTGCGCGAATTTCTCATCGCCGCTTCGCAACAAAGTCGCTCAGAAACGAGGAATAAAATGAAGCCGTATATTACGAAAAAAGAAGTAGAAGAAACACAAGGGAAGGATGCACGGACACAGCGCTTTTTGACGGCAGAAAACGGCTGCCTTGGCGGTTGTACTTCCGGGACAACAATTTATGCCGGCTATGAGTTTAGTGCGCATCCGGGCGTGCATGAAGACCAGGAGGGCTTTTATGTGCTTGAGGGTGAGGGCTATGCCAGACTTGGTGATCTGGAGTTTCCAATTGAAGCAGGTGATTCATTTATTGCACTTCCGGGTGTGCCGCATACGATTAAGACAAAACCGGGCTGTCAGCCTGTCAAGGTATTTTGGTTTCACAGTGCAGTCTGATGCGGACTGCTGCTGATAAAGGAGTGTGTTTGTTTGAACAATGAGGAATTGGAAGAAAAAAAGAAATGGTTTTTTAAAGAAAATATCCGACTGGAAGAACTACGGAAAAATCTGGAGCAGCTGCAGGGAAAGCTAGAGGAAGAAGAGCAGGTTGTGGAGATTCAGAAGCAGATGCTGGAAAAGCAGAAACGCAGTCTGGATTTGCTAAGAAAGCAGTTAGATAATCAGAAGCATCTGTTTGACCAGCAGTGGCAGATTCTGGAACGGGAAACCAGACAGCTTGCTATTGACCGCGAAAAATTTAAGCGCGACAAGCTGATGTACCGCGATGAGGTGTACCGTGAGGCCAGAAGAAAGTTTGCCATGGTACAGAATATCAGTCATAGCGGTGTAAATCTCTTCTTTAAAGGTGTTGACAGCAGTGCAGCATTAAAAAAGCGCTATAAGGCATTGTTAAAAATTTATCACCCGGACAATGCGGGCGGTGATAAAGAAGTGTTACAGGCAATCAGCGCAGAATATGAAACATTAAGCAGGAATATTGAATAAGATAAGAAAATAAAGCAAATTATGCAAAAAAAGCCGGATATATTGATAAAAATACTCATATTTATAAGTTGTTGTCTGTACGAATATGGTGTATAATTCAGACATAACGGCTTGTCGGACGAACAGGCAGCTACGTTTAGAAGTACACGAAATGAAGGAGAATGAGATGTTTAAGATTAATGACAATTATTTAAAGCTTCCGGGAAGTTATCTGTTTTCCACGATAGCCAAAAAGGTTCAAGCCTTTCAGGCTGCTAATCCGGACAAGGAAATTATAAGACTGGGTATCGGTGATGTAACGCTGCCGCTTGCGCCGGTTGTAATTGATACATTACACGGTGCAGTTGATGAAATGAGCAAGGCAGAAACATTTCACGGTTATGCACCGGATTTAGGGTATGATTTTTTAAGAAATGCAATTGTAGATTTTGATTATAAAAGACGTGGTGCCGACATCAGTGCCGATGAAATTTTCGTCAGTGACGGTGCAAAGTCTGATTCAGGAAACATTGGTGACATTTTTTCAGTAGACAATAAAATTGCAGTATGTGACCCTGTATACCCGGTATATGTAGATACCAATGCAATGGCAGGAAGAACCGGGGATTATTTACCGGATCAGCAGAAGTGGAGCAATGTAATCTACATGCCGTGTACGGCAGAAACGAATTTTGCGCCGGAGCTGCCAAAGGAAACACCGGATATTATCTATCTTTGCTTCCCAAACAACCCAACCGGTTCTACGATTACAAAGGACGAATTACAGAAGTGGGTTGATTATGCAAATAAAGTAGGTGCGGTTATCATCTATGATGCAGCTTATGAAGCATACATTTCAGAGGAAAATGTACCGCATACGATTTTTGAATGTGAAGGTGCAAGAACCTGTGCCATCGAACTGCGCAGCTTCTCAAAGAATGCCGGATTTACGGGAACAAGACTTGGATTTACCGTTATTCCAAAAGATTTAAAGAGTGGTGATGTGACATTACACAGTCTCTGGGCAAGACGTCACGGCACAAAGTTTAACGGTGCGCCATATATTATCCAGAAGGCGGGTGCAGCTGTTTACACAGAAGAAGGACAGAAGCAGACTGGTGAGCAGATTGCATACTACATGAACAATGCAAAGACAATTCTGGAAGGCTTAAAGTCCGCAGGCTATACCGTATCAGGCGGTGTCAATGCACCGTACATCTGGTTAAAGACACCGGATAACATGACATCTTGGGAATTCTTTGATTTCCTGCTTGAAAAGGCAAATGTTGTCGGTACACCGGGTTCAGGTTTTGGTCCAAGTGGTGAAGGCTACTTCAGACTGACCGCTTTCGGTTCTTATGAAAATACCGTAAAGGCACTTGAAAGAATTAAGGCAATCTAATTGTTATCATAATATTAAATACACACACCCGCGGGAACAGGCTGAAAAGCCAGAGATTTCCGCGGGTATTTTTATAAATTTTTATAATCCCGGTTTGTGGATTTTTATGTATGAAGCGGGATACAGTACGGCATAAAACATTAAAAACAAAATAGTGAAAAAACTTTTATAAAAGAATTTTGTAAAATGAATAGCAATTTCCGGGGAAATAGTGTATGATAAGGACAGTGCAGAAATGCAGAACATAAAATAAAGCATGTAATAATGAAAAGCAGTAAATCAAACAGTAAAAATGGAGGTTTCAATATGTGGCAGGCAGATTTAGGAAATGGAAAGTACCGCAACCCGATTCTATACGCAGATTATTCAGACCCGGATGCAATCCGTGTCGGCGAAGATTATTTTATGATTGCATCAAGCTTTTGCAATGCACCGGGGCTGCCGATTTTACATTCAAAAGATTTAGTCAAATAACTATTTTATACTTGATTATACTTAAAGTTTTGTGCTATAATACT
>OJNJ01000377.1_pt1 | contig 25880 bp, 22 predicted proteins | sample 1597491 | NCBI WGS metagenome assembly OJNJ01 (sample SAMEA2452132, study PRJEB22498) | human gut metagenome | biome: human feces; feature: human gut; material: feces | place: Australia | collected 2012 | reverse complement strand
ATTGTAATTCATGGAACGGCATATAGAATTGTAATTCATGGAACGGCATATAGAATTGTAATTCATGGAACGGCATATAGAATTGTAATTCATGGAACGGCATATAGAAATCAGAAATAGAAAACCTTTTTGTTAAAATCGTTTTGGACAAAAACATAACCACAGAAGCATCCCTTATGAAAGCAATTACAACAGAAGAAAACCCCGGATAAAATATTAAATTTTTTGATGGATGTTACAAATTATTGATTATCCGGACAATCTTAACTCTGCAAATACCATTATTTCACAAAAATATAGCCTCATGATAAAATATTTATATTAAAGGCAACGTGTTTTTAAATATAAAAAGGAGACGAATGCGATGAAGACAGGATTTGAGCTATTGGACGATGCATTCCTGAACAAGGGAACCGCATTTACGGAATCGGAAAGAAAAAAACTTGGATTGGAGGGGTTGCTTCCGCCTTGTGTGGAAGATATAGAAACGCAGGCACAGCGTATCTACCGCCAAATGGAAAGAAAAACTTCTTTGATTGAGAAAAGACGTTTTCTGATGGAAGTCTTTAACTTCAATCGAACGCTGTTCTTTCATGTATTCAGTGAACATCTGGTAGAGTTAATGCCAATTGTTTATGATCCGGTTATTGCGGAGAGCATCGAACAGTATAGTGAACAATTTATCAACCCACAGTATGCAGCGTTCCTTTCCATCGATCATCCGGAATCTATTGAAACTTCGCTTAAACAGGCTGCCGGAGACAGAAAGATCCGTCTTATTGTTGTTACTGATGCAGAAGGCATTCTTGGCATTGGTGACTGGGGTACCAATGGTGTAGATATTTCTGTCGGAAAATTGATGGTCTATACTGCCGCTGCCGGTATAGATCCGCAGACAGTACTTCCGGTTGTCTTGGACTGCGGATCTAATCGGGAATCCTTATTAAAAGATCCTTTCTATCTTGGAAACCGTCACAAGAGGATATATGGTGATCATTATTATGATTTCGTGAATCGATTTGTTGAAACGGCTGAAAATCTATTTCCCGATCTGTATCTGCATTTTGAAGACTTTGGACGGTCTAATGCTGCAACCATCTTGAAGAAGTATCAAAAAACCTATCCTGTTTTTAATGATGATTGTCAGGGAACCGGCATAATAACATTAGCCGGTATTCTTGGAGCAATGAAAATCAATAGAGAGAAACTTACAAATCATACCTACATGTGTTTTGGAGCGGGCACGGCCGGAGCCGGTATCGCCGACCGTATATTCAGGGAAATGGTCGCACAGGGATTATCTGAAAAAGAAGCACGAAATCACTTTTATATGGTGGATAAACAGGGATTGCTTTTTGACGATATGGATGACTTGACACCTGAGCAAAAACCGTTTGCAAGAGCACGTTCTGAGTTCGATAATCCGGAAAAACTGAATAATTTAACTGCAGCAGTGATGGCTGTCAGACCTACGATCCTCGTGGGAACCTCAACCGCTCCGAAAACATTTACCAAGGAAATAGTAAAAGCCATGGCATCATGGTGTGACCACCCGATTATTTTCCCGCTTAGTAATCCAACGGAATTGGCAGAAGCAACCGCAGAAGACATCATCAAATGGTCTGATGGCAGAGCAATGGTCGCAACCGGTATTCCTGCGGAACCTGTTGAATACAATGGGGTGACTTATATTATCGGACAAGCAAATAATGCCCTGATATATCCTGGACTGGGACTGGGAAGTATCTCTGTTAATGCCTCTCTGGTCACAGATGAAATGATTTCGTCCGCTGCACATTCTCTCGGTGAATTTCTTGAAATCAATGTGGAAGGAGCTGCTGTTCTGCCGCCGGTATCCAAATTAACGCAGTTTTCTGAAACAGTGGCTGCTGCAGTAGCAGAATGTGCCGTAAAACAGGGCTTGAACAGAGTACAGACGAATGATGTTAAAAAAGCCGTGAAATCAGTGATCTGGAAGCCTGTTTACAGAAATTACTGATATGTGGACCAATAAAACAGCAAATTTCAAGTCTTGTGTAAATACCGAAAAATAAATACCGCCTGTTTTCCACGGCGGGATATATGACAAAAGAAAAGAGTATCTTCACTCCCGCATGGAGAAGATACTCTTTTTCATTTCCATATTTTCTTTATTGACGTAATCAATCATTTTATTACACCGACCAGGCAACCACTTCCGGAATTTGCCTTTCCTCTTCCGGGGGAAACGTTCTATAATCTCCATAACAACGGGTCAGATAAGCATCGTATCCTGACGGAACCGGAAACTCCACTCCTTCAAATCGTGCAGTATCCAGATATTCCACCTCATCCAGCCGCAAATGAATACGGCTCTCACTCAAATTCCGCTCAAAACTGTTCGACAAAACATTCTCATACTTACCATCCCAATCATAAATGAAAAGATCCAACTGTAATCCACCGAACTGCATCGGCTCGGCCGGAGTCTTTTTATCCGGAACATACCGGCTGTGCCGATCTCTCAACCGCGCCTCAACCAACCAGCTCCATGGAGCCATGGCCGGTTCTGTTTCCGGAGTCTGAAAGAAAATATCCTGAGGCAATTCCGGCACACCTTTCTCCAGAAAGAGTGCATAATCACTCCTTAACATCCCCACATCCGTATCTGTATCCCAAGGAATAAACCCCTGATGCCGGATAGCTCCCAGCAGTGTACCATAATCGAGCCAATAATCAATATCGTGCTTCTTGCAGACAGTATCGAAAGACTGCAATAAATAAAGCATCCTCCGATGTGCCTCCTTTATATCTATATTCATAATTTATATTTTAATATTCCGGCCAAATACCGGTTTTCCTCTTTACTCCTGATAGCAATACGAATATACTGCTTTCCATACATTCCCCTCTTCAAGCTACAGTCTTTTACCAGAATATCATGCTCTCTCAGCAAAACTTCCGCAAGCTCTCGGGCGCTGTACTTATGGGTCACTTCACATAAAAAGAAGTTTGCTTGTGAAGGAAATACCGCTAAATAGCCTACCTCCTGAAGTTCTTCAAAAAAGAGCGCTCTTTCCTCTCTAAAGCGGGCACATGCCTGCCGGTAGTCGATGGTGTATTTGTCCAGAATCTGTAAATAGTACTCCGCCAAAGAGTTTATATTCCAGACCGGAAGTTTCTGCTGTAATTCATCCATTAATTTATGGTCACCGGAAACAGCAATTCCCAATCGTAATCCGGGAATTCCATGTGACTTAGACAGGCTCTTTATCACCACCAGATGATTATACTCCTTCAATATCTTGTCATCAATCAGAGAAGTTTCCTCTCCGCCCTCCGAGAAGTCAATAAAAGACTCATCCACAATCAGCCGTATCGAACGCTCCTGAGTCCATCCCGCTAATGAAATCAAATCCTTGTAAGGAATACTATTTCCGGAGGGGTTATCCGGATTCAGCAACAGTAACGAAGTCACTCCCTTATCCTCAAAAAATGTTTTCAGGTCGCTTACGGTATAGCGATAACCTGGCCCCAACGGCAAGAAAGTCTCTATCCGGTCATCACGCACCAGATATTCTTCAAATGTAGGAAGAATCACCCCCATTCTACCGGGAAGCAGCTCCATCAGCTTTCTTATCAACTCTGCCGCGCCATTCCCCACCGCGACAGCCTCCGCAGGAATGTTCCAGTGCTTCGCCACCAATCGCCTGTTTACATAACTCCCCGAAGGGTATTGCCTGAGCAGTTTATCAAAATTAGCCTTCAGTTCTTCCAGCATCCTTTCTGTCGGGAAATGTGGATTCACCAGATAAGCAAAATCAAACAAAAAAGGGAAGCGCCAATACCCTCCATAACGTTTCTGGTAACCGGGCAAAAGCCCTTCTTTCTTACCAAATAGCGTTTCGGCAATATCTAAATCCTGCATGTCATCTATCTCATACCACTTTTCACCCTCAAGCGGCAAAGCCTTCAGCCCGGCTTTATCCAACAAAGACAAAACGGCCAGTATTTGTTCGTAATATGCACTATTATCAAAACATTTGCAATAGGCTTCCAGAAAAGGTACGTACTTACCTACAGAAAACTCCTTACTAAAACGATAGATATTCACCGTCTTAAAATAAGTAGAAGTTTTTTCGTACGAAAAAGTATGTTTAGATACAAAGTCCACAATAAACTGCTTTTCATCCACAGTCACCATAGTCCCGTCCATCCAACTCTTATAACGGTCTACTACTGCAACATCCGGATACGGTTCTTCGAGCACTCTTTCAAGTATTCTCTTCTCAAAAACAATATCCGATTCTAACAATAAAGTATCATCAGACGCTAAGTGGTGCCGTGCCAGAAACAGAGAATAAATATTATTGGTATGTGCATAGTAAGGGTTTTCCAGATAATAAATAGGAATTCCGCAATATTCATTTCCCAGATACGCCCGTAGTTTGTCACCTTGAAAACCAATCACAAGCACAATCCTCGATAGTCTTGCGACTGCCAGGTTTGCCAGTAACCGATCTATGATCCGGATACCGTTCACCTCAATCATACACTTAGTGTCGTACCGGGTCAATTCTCCCAGACGCCTACCCATTCCTGCTGCCAATATAATAGCCTGCATATCTGACCCCTTTCAGCTCCCTAATTCAATACTTATTAATTCAATAGCTGGGAAAATATAGATTATAAAATCAAACTTACGACATACATAGATCTATTACTCTATGATTACTCAAATTTTACCTTACAAAGATTATATCTGCCAATAACCAACTCATAGTTCGAAATTGAGGGGCATAGGCTCTTATTGATACATTGGTTACACGGCTTTTCATTACTACGCACCTTTAACCACGCATTTCCTTCTGTCAATTCTTTATAAACAAGTTCTTTTAGCGATGAATTCTGTATATTCCCAAGTGCCGGATAGTTTACATTCGCATACACCTCGCCCGACGGGAATATAGTCAATTTACCGAAAAAAATATCATTCAATGCCTTATGCCTGAATATTGTTTTCCTATCAATCGGAACGGCAAGTATATCCTGCAAATCAGTGAAAACAAAATCCTGAAAAAAAGATAAGTTATTTCCCGAATAAAAAGGACAGACCTGAATAAGTGCTTCTTCCGGGAAATTCCAGCTATCCAAACATTCCATATCCGAATATTCAGAAACAATTAAATTCCATTTGACAGTATCACATGAATAGCGTCGCATACTTTCAATTATCCGTTCATCTACCTCTGTCAAATGGACCTGTACTTCCAGAATTAAATTCGTTTGCTGCATAAACTCAATGTATTCATCAGACAGAAAACTAAAATCCAAGTAGAGATGCTTTTTAAAACCAGATTCTGCGAAATCCGATAGAAGTTGACGCACATAGCTGTTCTCAAGTGGATCTCCTCCCCCCGACAAATTCACACGCTGAATACCACAGGTATGAAACTGATGCAGCAAACGAGTATAATCAGTCTGATTCAATATCCCCTCACGACAAATTGTACAATGGTTGAACTGCTTACAATAAGAAGTACATGCTGTACAGTTACGGCTACAGGAAGCTGGCAAATAGACCGTTACCTCATGAAGGTTCTGCAAAATTCGCTCTCCTAATGAAGTTTTCTCTTTTTCCTGTTTTATACGGATATCCGTATTTAAAAACAAGTCGGGTTTGAACAAATAAGGCTTAGGCCGTTCCGAATCATATTCCACACAGTCACCTGCAAAAGATTCTCTGACAGTATTTACAAAGTCTTTTACCACCCCGTTTTCTAAGTCCTTTTCAGCAAGCACAGCTCCATAACCATTACCTGCATTTTCCCATTGCTCTAAGATTTGTTCCACTACAGCATCGTTGGGACAGACCAAATATGCTGAATTAAGTGTGTTGTAGACCACTGTTTTGTGTTCATTGCGGAACATGAAGGTGTAAGGCTCCAAATAAAACCAATAGTTCATAATGTTTGAATAATGTTAGGCAACAATAATAGATGATAGTAGTCTCTCGTAATCACCCGGATTACTTTCTGCATAAGTTAAAAATGCAGAAAATTTCTCTCGCAATTTAGCGTCTGTTTCAATGCCCGGACATATCAACTGTCCATTCTTCTCTTTCAATAAAAAGAGGCACTGTCCGCAGCTTTTCTTCAGATTACAGTGAACGCAACTTTTTATTATCTTCTTATACAAAGAGCTATAATACTTAGCAACTGCAGAACAATCTAAGTTTAGTTTTCCATCCGACAATCGGGCTATAGCACATTCTTGCCCAATTCTTTCACAAGGCAAAATTTTTCCATTAACCGTCAGAAACAGTTTCCGCTCAAAAGGTCGGCAAGTTCCCGTTGGAACATACTTCCCGTTCCGATCCGAATCAAATAAATCCACATAATCGGAATATCGGTTCCCACCATAATTCATAATCATGAAATGATAAGCAAGCGAAGCATCATCTTCCATCTCAAAATCGTCTTTGATATCAGGGTCATGAGTCAGTGCAGTCTTAAAACTCTCTGTTTTATCATTAAACATCCGAACAAACTCTTCCACTCTTTCCGGTATAATACCATTCGTATTTAGTTCCGATACGCGGGGTCTTTTACCAAATAATCCATGAATTGATTTATAACACCCCTCTACTGAATTTCGGTCATGCAATACGGCATTGAAATGCACATTTTTCTCAAAAAACTCAGGATAGGTATCTTTTAGTTTCTGTATATTTCCCACAACATGAGTAAAAGAAGATTTTCCATGTTTATCTACCCGATAACCAGATTGATATTCATCTCCATCCAAGCTGATTAAAAGCGTAAAATCCTTTTCGACTAAATAATCCATATATCGACCTAGCAGCATGGCATTTGTAGTCATGTTATAACTAAACCTTAAATTGTCTATATGCAAACTTTCCATATAAGCAATTGTCTCCTGTATCAATTTCATATTTAGTAGAGGTTCTCCACCATAAAATCCAACAGTAACCGTATTATTATGGGATACATTATAATCAGATCGCCATAAATTGGTCAGATAATCTATCAATACTTTGACATTATCAAAAGTCTGATTACAAGTTTCCCGTCGATCATAATTAGAATAAAATTCACCATAACCACAATATTTGCATTTGAGATTACATTTATCCGTAACTTCTATCAACAATTGCCGTAGGCAAGCCATATTTTGTTTGACCAAATCTTCTGTACAATCAGTTTGAAAAGCAATTTCCTCCGTATCAAAAAAGTGATACTCCCTAAGAAAATTGAATTTACGCATATAATAGTCAGTCGCACCTACTACATTATGACCACTCCCCCTCATTGCTATTTTCATCTTCTCTGGTACATACAAAAAGTAATGTAAGACATCAGAATACACATACTGATGTCCATATTCGGTTATTATTGGAGTTTCCATACTCTTTTCTATTTTAAAGTCGCAATCAACAAAATAGGATTGCTCTCCTCAGTTACATTTTCAAAGACTTTTACTAATTTTCCCTTTTGGGATTCGTCTATTACGGTAGATGCCTTTATCTGATCTATATCAATCCTATTTTCCTCACTCCCAGTATCTAATATATCTACCCAATATTTACCAGAAGAACGAAAATCTACAGTGAAATTACCACCACATAAATCATTACTTAAGACAAACGGACACTCCATTCGACGGAAAGGTATACTAAACCAAGGCACATCACGCTCTGTAATCTCTCCTTGTCGCTTTTGCAACCTGACATTCTTATCTTCTTTATTGTAACAATATGTATATACCTCTTCCCCCTTACTTCCCACTAAATAAATATTTTCTTTAGTAGAGTAGTAAGAGTGTATAGAAAAATAATCAAAAGCTTTCCTTTCACGAAACCATAAATGTGTATATTCATAATCTCCTTTTTCTTCGTCCGTAAAAATCGCATACTGAGGCACTAATTCCTCTTTAGTACTGTCGTAATTATAAATTGTATCAGTGTCCGGAAACTTAAAAGTTAGTTGATTATTATATGTATCTATGTTAGTAGTAGATTCCAGCCAATAATTAAACATATAATTCATCTGGACACGATTCTTTATAATTTGATCTTCTTTACCTATATGTACTGGGTTTTTAAATATCTTTCTTTTCTGGTAAGAACTGTCAACCAAGGCAAGAGACCACAACGAATCTTTAGGTATTTCTCGGTATAAAGGTAAATTTTGAAGAATAAAAAAATGATTATTATATATCATAAATTGATTAAAAACAGAGCCAAACATGGTTTCCACTATTGTCTTGGTAGGTTGTCTTTTAAAATTACCATCAAAATCATATACAAAAACACCTCTTGATGCAGATATAATGTAGATCTCTCTACGCCCCTCATCTATAAAAAAGTCAGATAGTTGGATGAACTCGCCAGGGCCTTGACCTATTTTTCCGACTTTATTCAAATATTTCCCAGAACGAGAAAAACGGCAAATACGTTTATCTTTATAATGATGTACCCATATATCCTTCTCAGTTATTTGAAGATGATAGATTTCTCCCAACAGAGATTCATCCGTCACCTCTAATGGTACTATGTCGACATCTGAAGCAGCCCCACTCAATGGTAACGAAGAAACATTTGATACGCTCTTTGAAAGATTAATTACTGGTATACTGTTTGAGCCCACATCCATTGTTGATTTATTGGAACTGCATCCCAACAATATACCTGTCAATAATAACAACATGCATTTCATCCTTGTTTATTAAATCAAAATTTATTATCAGAGAGTCATAAAAGACCTGCTCTACAAATAACATACACCAACTTATTTTCATCAAAATAGCATAATGTCAATAGATATAAAGCAGGTCCAAAGAAACTGTTAAACTGTTTTTTCAAGCATAACAGAAGTTATCACTTACCAGGACTAAAACTACCATCTCCCCAGCCTCCTCCACCGTCACCAGGAACTAAACCACTAACGCCACCTTGAATATTAGCATCATGGTTATCTTTAAGAGTAGCACTTCCCCTATCATGACAGATACAACAGTTACTCCCCCCTAAAAGACGATTTAATTCTCTTTCACTAAGTTCAACTTTATTAAGCTGCCCCAGTTTGATTTCACTTAACTTTCTCATGATTAGATAAAATTAATTGTAAATACTATTATTATAAAAACTCTCAAGCCATAAAAACGGCCTTATAATGTTCTGCCATCTCCGAAAAATTGTACTTCTCCTTCAGAATACGACGTGCATTATTTTTTATTTTTCTTTGTTCTGCCGAATTACTCAATAACTTTAAGGTGCAATCCACCAAATTCTGTACAAACTTCTTTGGATTTCTCCTGTCCCCAATAGGAGCAACGTAAGCATTCACCCCATCTGGAAACATACGCTTCACCCCAAAACCATCGGATGCAATTATCGGAAGTCCATAGCTCATCATCTCCAGACCTATATAGCAGCATTGCTCTGCATAAGAAGGTATTACCCCAATGTCAGCCATCCGATACCAATAGGATAGAAGTTCCTTGTCCAGTCTCCCGGTCAATGTCACTTTCGATACAGCCTCGCCTGCTGCTGCTAATAAATCCGGCGCATTACACAGATCTCCAATAACAACTAAACGGCAATTAGAATCATATTTCAAGACATTCTTGAAAGCCTCCAAATAAGCAAACATCCCCTTAGACTTACAGATACGCCCTACCATTACGATTAACTTTTCATCAGGGTTCAAATAATATTTTTGTTTCCATTTTCGCTTCGTCATTTCTGAAAAAGACTTTCTTATCGTTCTCATACCATGAGAGATTAATGCAATCTTTTCTTTAGGAACCTGATAACATTCGTACAAGATATCATAGGTATCTTCTGACAAGCAAACCACCCGGTCAGCCATTTGACATTGTTCTGCTTCACGTCGATATAATTCTATTATCCCCTCATAACAGAAAGAAATCTTTTCTTTCGTCTTAGATATCAATTTCCTGAATAATGTAACATCACCCAGCAATGGAGTAGTCCAACTAAATTCATGTATAACACAAATTTGTTTCGACAGTGAAAAATAGTTACGTGTCATGCGCATCAACTTATCACAGGGAACATAGTTAAATAGAAAAAAAGTATTATCTGAATCAGGAATATATTGTTTCAGCAATGAACAAATCTCTTCACATTCTTCGAAGGGATTGACACAAAATGTTTTAGGGAATAGAAAATATTCTAACTCTCCACGCATACAGATACTAAATTCCTCTACATTAGTGCGAAACATAATCATGCAGATATGCGTATCTTTCCACTGCGTAACACATTGTGCAAAATCCCTCAAGAAGGTCCCCACTCCACTTCCGGATGATATAGAATAATCATCGTATATGCACACCGTCTTCATAACTCTTGCTCTAAAAGTTTAAAACAATGAAACTCTAATGATTTCCTACACTCTGAATATTGAGCTATTTGTTGTAGTTGTGAATCCATATCTTTATTAGATTTGTTTGCAAGGTATGCCCACCTTACTTCATATCCAAATATTATCAGAAAAGATGTACCGAACGTAGCCTTTTTTTATACCGAACGTCATATACCTATAGAAATAATCCTTATAAACAGAAATATATCTAAAAAACAGATATATTTGCCTCTGACAAATAATCCTTTTTAACCACACAAGCATGAAAAACACAATACCAATCTTCTTTGCAATCAATGAAGAATACATTGACCATTGCTGTACCTCTATAGTATCTATTCTTGAGAATAATAGATATTTGAATATAAGCATATACATTCTGACAGATTATATTTCGTTAGAAAGCAAAGAGCTCCTTCAGGAAATAGAAAATGTATTTACCTGTGTAACTATCCAATGGGAGATAATAGATTCAGAATCATTCAAGCAACTCAAGAAAAAAGGAGGATACATCACCGAACACACTCTTTATCGTTATGCCATCGCAGATCTTTTTCCCAATCTGGATAAAGCCCTATACCTGGATGCAGATTTAGTAATCAATGGCAGCATAGAGCCATTGTGGGAACTGGATTTAGAAGGTTATTATTGTGCAGGAGTGGATGATATCTTTATAAGACGAATCAATTATAGAAAGATACTGGAACTAGCGGAAAAGGATGTATACATCAATGCAGGCGTACTGCTGTTGAATCTGAAAGACCTTAGAAAAGATAAAATACAGGAAAAGCTATTGCAACACACATCAATTTATATAAACCGGGATCGATATCAGGATCAAGATGCAATTAATTGTATATGTAAAGGCAAAATAAAGCTAATTCCCAATATCTATAATTTCACTACCAGTGAAACTTTGCATACCCCTGAAATGTTATCCGACATCATCATCATTCATTATACCGGAAGTATAAAGCCATGGCATCAAGAGTACACTTGGCAAGTATTAAAAGAGCTATATTGCAAATACAATAGCTCTATGAACAAAATCAAAAATCGACTTTTATCAAGGTGGATGGAACGAACGATTGAGCTTTTTCAATTAAGCCAAAAAACGAACGATACAGAATTAGAAGAGGAGGCAGATAAATTACTGAACAAGATAATAGACCACTGCTCTCTGGCTGTTCCTATCACTTACGAGAATGGGTTATGTGGCATTGGAACGGGAATTGAATATTTACTGCAAAAGAAACTGGTCGAAGGCAATAGTGATGAAATACTACATCAAATAGACTCCGCTGTATATTCAGTCATTGAACAAAAGTCTTTGACTGACCTCGGATTAGGAAAAGGAGTTTCGGGCTTAGCTTACTATTTCTATTCACGTCTATGTACAAGAGAAAACTTCAACACTCCCACAGCCTTAAAAATAAAAGAATATCTCTTCCACCTGATAAATTGGATAGCAGAGTTGCTTCCGGATACAAATAATCGGCCTGTATTATGCGAAGTTTATCTGGTTCTTAGCCTGTTACACGAACTAAACATCCCTCAAGCACCAATAGAGACATTAATGCGCAATAGCCTGTCCCAAATAACAGGCTATTAGTTCCGCAGCTACTAATACTTATATAAAAATCAGAAATCTATCGGTGTCAGGCCATATTCATTATTTCAGCTTCACTACAATCAACGCAGGATTCAATTCTTCTTTTAAAGGTTGAGTTCTGACAGAAATCAAATAATTGCCATCTTGGGAAATATACTCCGGGAAAAAAGTATTACCCTCCAGATAAGGAGGAAGCTTACCTGTAGGTTCACCAAAATAATCCATCTCTTTTTTTGATAATTTTAGTTCGAAAAGATCCGCCTGATGATTTGCCTTATCATAGAATGCAGTTAAGTAATATTGCTTCTTCTGATCTATGTCTACTGTAATAGCCCCTAAGACTAATCCATTAGCAGTCATACTGAACAAAGGAACGTATGGCATGTGCAAAAACAATTCTTCGTCCGGATTTTCCAAAGAGTAGCGCAATCTATCGTTAGATCTCAGCTTTCCCCAGTCGATTATATATTCAGGAGAAAGAGAGTGCTTTACCGTATCCACAGAGAAAATAGTGTCATTAAGCAACTGCTTAAAGTACAACTTATCATGTAAAGATGAAAATTGGGCTTCACGAGGGAAAAAACAAACTTTTTTTGCCTGATAGTTTTGTTGATATGGAATAGTCCCCCTCTTTTCATCCCGTCGATAGAACACAAGACGTTCTTTTTCATCTCCTCCACTCTGAGCTTTAAAACCTATAAAGTTCTTGTCCGACATTGGATAAATGGCAGAAAACATGTCCGGAAGTGCCTGATAGGATTCAATAAACTTCCCATTTAAGGAGTAAACATTAACTTTATTATTTAAGTCTGTAATCAAAACACGATTGTTTATATAAAGCAAATTCATCAACATTGTATATTCCTCCGGACCACTTCCTTTCTGAGCTATATCACAAACAAATTTTCCGGAATGAGAAAAAAGAGAGCACTTCTTACCATATCCTATGATAAAATACTGATCGGTCATTATTAACTGGCTCACGTATGGAATCAGTAACGAATCATTCGTCTCTAATTGCACGACCTCTACACTTTCCGCAATATCATATACAGATTTCTCCACCGGATTCTCGATAGCATCGGCTAAGTCTATTACAGGATAAAGACTATTTTCTTTCTTACTACACGAGTAAAAGAGAAATGTACTTAAACAAAAAAATAAAAGTGATTTCATAATATCGGTAACTTTAAATGATTAATGTGATATAGAACCGAACAATCGGACAATCAGATGGCACCTGAGCTAACAAATCAATCTTCTCTGAATGAAAAGAAGAGCAACCGATCAGATGCACCAATATACCCAAATACAAGGCCAATCGAACTTTATTCATACCAATTTATATTTCAAACAACAATCCAACATTCTAGATTTCGATAAACAGACAAATCTATTTTTTCAAATGAGCTATTATAAGAACCGGATTATCATCTTCTCGCACGCGCTGCATCAAGTTCAGTATTTGCGGAGCCACAGCCCGTCCGGCAGACTGTTCCTCTTCTATAAATTCTTTCAACTTATAAGGCCATACAGTGGCTAAAAGCTTTTCATTACACGCTCCCCAAGAAGGAAAGAAGGTCTTCATACCACCCAGATCATCTATAATCTGTTTCACCGCAAATGTCTCACCCGTACGTTTATTGTAAATGGCTGTTAATAGAGGAGGCTTAGGCAGTTTACGCAGCTCCCAGTATGCCATATATTCATAGACAGATAAAAAAACAAAATGCTCTGTTTCAAAAACACCGGATACTATATATTTGTGATCCAGCATTTTAATCATTTTTGCATTTTCCAAGTTGCCCGATTCCCAACATTTAAAAGCTTCAGACAACAATCCATCTTCATATAGATACCGGGTAGGAAACCGTAATTCTTCATCTAACTCCACCACCCAGCGAGGCATCAGGGAAGTGGGGGTAACAGTAAAAACTGTATCCGTATAAAAATTATAAAATAAGGTCGTATCTTTATAGTAGCTCGTATACTTCACACTCCCCATGGACGGAGCAATCCCTTTCCTGTTCCACGGCATCATACTGCGTTTGGCTACAAACTCGTAATCCGTATTTATGAAATAAACCGTATCCGGAAAATTATAAAACATCAGGTTTTCTCCTGCCGGAGCAAAGCAAACCTGATTGACCAAATATCCAACCGGTGCAGTGTCCATTGTTTTCTGGGTAAACCAGCTAAGCTCTTTCCCTGTACACTTCCCCCGGTCATCATATTCTATTATTTTAGAGGCATTCCCATAGAAATGATTATTCAAATATACTATTTCGGCCACATGCGCATAGATATCTTCACAAGCCCCTTGACCCTGGCTCCCAATACGGAACAAGAACTGCCCATTCCAATCAAAACAATAGTTTGAGTAAAATATGTATTGGGGAGAAAAGGTCAAACGCTGATAATTACCTAACATACAATTAGGATTCGTTTCCAAAGGAATATAACTGACACTATCCACCAGCTCCGAAAGCATCATTTCCTCTCGAACATTCTTTATCGCAGTTGACAAATGAATAATATTATCTCGAACAACAGGATTAGTATCCACTGTTTTTTTGTTACTACAAGCCGTGAAGCCCAATACCATAACACCCAGTATCAATATCATTCTCATAGCTTTGTCCATCATTAAATTAGAAGTAAAAATACATAATATTTTTCACACAAGACCAAATAACAAACTCTATATTTAGCTATTTCTTTAAATGAGCAATTACAAGAATCGGGTTTTGCTCATCATCCAGTGAATCAGCAAGTGCAATAAGACGATCACTCACGGCTTCTCCTTTTGCTTTCTTCTCTTGAATATATTCTTTCAGTTCAAACGGCCAGACAGAAGAAACCATTGCATTATTACAAATACCATATCGTGGAAAAAATGTCATTCCATTATCAATATCATCTATCAGGCCATCTCCGGCTATGGCTACAGCCTCCCCTGTCCTCTTGTCATAAAGAGCTATATGTGATTCATTATATCCTCTCCAGGCCGAAGAAAAAGCCTTTAGATTCAACCACCATAAAAACAAATACCGTTCTCCCTCACTGACATGATATACCCACTTTTTATTATCAATTAATTGAGCTAATTCACTATTCTGTGCTTTCTCTTTCATTGTTTCTACATTTCCTTTTGACGAAGAGACTATTTTAACATACTCATCTAAATACAATTTCTTATAATCATTCAAAAAGCACCGATTATCCGCCTTTGAACCTTTAAACTCAAGAGTCCACCGCTTTTGGAGCCCTGTATCCGTTACTGTATAAATAGCATCTGTAAAACAGTTATAGAAAATTGTCGTATCTTTATAATCAGAAAAAGTATAAGGCATTCCTCCACCAACTCCCGAAGGGGTGAGAAATAGGCTATCCGAAATTATTCTATCGCCATGTCGAACGTTTAATTCGGCATCCATCCAAAAGATAGAATCAGGATAATTTACGATCAAATAGTCCTTTCCAGACTTTACCATAGCATATACATTTTTTAATCCAGAAGCTATTTTTCCCTCAATACCTTTATCACGATATGCAATCCTAATTTCCTTTCCTGTAAATTTTCCTTTTGAATCAAACTGGATAATCTTATCTCCTTGGGTATAGAAAAGGTCGCGATCACGATCATAAAAAACACTATATCCAAAACCACTTTCTTCACCTGGTCCTTGTCCCAATGCACCAATATTTGCTACAAATCTCCCTTCTTCATCAAATAAGCTTCCCGGATAAACAATCCAATATGGCTTCATGTAGAAAATAAGCATTTTATCTTTTACATAACTTTTTGTTGTCTCCAAAGGAATATAAGTAATACTATCAACAAAAGCTGAAAGTTTCATTGGAACAGGATGCTCCATTGCATCGCCAATGCGAATGGTACGATCTATAACCTTAATTTGATCTTGCTTGGCACCTCCTGAAATACAGGAGGTAAGCAGGAAAATGAATAAAAATAAAAAGATCTGCTTCATTTTTATTACCTATTTTAATGAATAATAAGGTGAGTACGAATGCCCTAACTTCTCCATTATAATTCTTCACCCTTCAAGTGACTTTGCACAAACATATCCAAATACAAAACTAATCGAACTTTATTCATACCAATTTATATTTAAAACAACAATCCAACATTCTAGATTTCGATAAACAGACAAATCTATTTTTTCAAATGAGCTATTATAAGAACCGGATTATCATCTTCTCGCACGCGCTGCATCAAGTTCAGTATTTGCGGAGCCACAGCCCGTCCGGCAGACTGTTCCTCTTCTATAAATTCTTTCAACTTATAAGGCCATACAGTGGCTAAAAGCTTTTCATTACACGCTCCCCAAGAAGGAAAGAAGGTCTTCATACCACCCAGATCATCTATAATCTGTTTCACCGCAAATGTCTCACCCGTACGTTTATTGTAAATGGCTGTTAATAGAGGAGGCTTAGGCAGTTTACGCAGCTCCCAGTATGCCATATATTCATAGACAGATAAAAAAACAAAATGCTCTGTTTCAAAAACACCGGATACTATATATTTGTGATCCAGCATTTTAATCATTTTTGCATTTTCCAAGTTGCCCGATTCCCAACATTTAAAAGCTTCAGACAACAATCCATCTTCATATAGATACCGGGTAGGAAACCGTAATTCTTCATCTAACTCCACCACCCAGCGAGGCATCAGGGAAGTGGGGGTAACAGTAAAAACTGTATCCGTATAAAAATTATAAAATAAGGTCGTATCTTTATAGTAGCTCGTATACTTCACACTCCCCATGGACGGAGCAATCCCTTTCCTGTTCCACGGCATCATACTGCGTTTGGCTACAAACTCGTAATCCGTATTTATGAAATAAACCGTATCCGGAAAATTATAAAACATCAGGTTTTCTCCTGCCGGAGCAAAGCAAACCTGATTGACCAAATATCCAACCGGTGCAGTGTCCATTGTTTTCTGGGTAAACCAGCTAAGCTCTTTCCCTGTACACTTCCCCCGGTCATCATATTCTATTATTTTAGAGGCATTCCCATAGAAATGATTATTCAAATATACTATTTCGGCCACATGCGCATAGATATCTTCACAAGCCCCTTGACCCTGGCTCCCAATACGGAACAAGAACTGCCCATTCCAATCAAAACAATAGTTTGAGTAAAATATGTATTGGGGAGAAAAGGTCAAACGCTGATAATTACCTAACATACAATTAGGATTCGTTTCCAAAGGAATATAACTGACACTATCCACCAGCTCCGAAAGCATCATTTCCTCTCGAACATTCTTTATCGCAGTTGACAAATGAATAATATTATCTCGAACAACAGGATTAGTATCCACTGTTTTTTTGTTACTACAAGCCGTGAAGCCCAATACCATAACACCCAGTATCAATTTCATGCGCATAAAAAATTCCATATCCACCTATTCTTTAAATTAGCAATTACAAGAACCGGATTTTGCTCCTCATCCAGTGAATCGGTAAGCATAACCAAACGCTCACTCACAATTCCTCCCTTTTCTTTCTTCTCTTGAATATATTCCTTCAACTCAAACGGCCAAACCGAAGAAAAAAAACTTTAGATTCAAAATAATAATTCTTCTATTTTAAAGTTGCAATCATCAAAATCGGATTGCTATCCTCAGTCGCACTTTCCAAAACTCGGATTAGCTCCTTTTTCTTGGATTCATCTATTACGGTAGATGATTTTATTTGGTCTATATCAATCCAGTTTTCATCACCGCCAGGTTCTAATATATCTATCCAGTATTTACCGGAAGAACGGCTGTCAACAGTAAAATCACCTCCACCTAAATCATTATCTAACACAAAATCACGTTTCATTTGGCGCAAAGGAAAGCTGAACCAGGGCACATCACGCTCGGTTATTGCGCTTTGTCGTTTCTGCAATCTAACACTTCCATCTTTTTTATTATAGCAATAGGTATATACCTCCTCGCCTTTACTACCAATCAGATAAACAAAATCCTTAGTCGGGTAATAAGAAAAAATGGAAAAATAATCGAAAGCCTTTCTGTCTTTAAACCATAAATGAGTAGCTTCATAATCCCCTTTTTCTTCATCTGTAAAGATTGCATATTGAGGCAAAAGTTGGTTTGTCGCATCATCATAACAATAAATAGTATCAGTATCCGGATATTTAAGGGTCAATTGACCATTGTAAATATCTACACTGGTTAGATACTCCATCCAATAATTAACCATCCGATCCATATTGGCACGGTTAGCTATAATCTGCTCTTCTTTACCCACATGAACCGGATTTTTAAATAGTCTCTTTTTCTGAAAGTTATCGTCCAAAGAAACAAAAGACCACAATGAATCTTTATCCACAGATCTATATAAACCAAAATTCTGGATAGCAAAAAATTTATGGTCATTTAAGATATATTGCTTATATATAGACGAAAACATTCCAACCATAGTTTGGAAATCTGAAATTTGCTTTTTAAACCCACCTTCAAAATCATATACTAAAACACCGTTATTAGTGGAAAAAATATATACTTCTTTTTTATCTTCATCGACAAGAAAAGTTAAATAATTGACATATTCTCCCGGCCCTTGGCCTATACTCCCTATTCTATTCAGAAATTTTCCCGTACGGGAAAAACGATAAATGTAGAATTCGCGTCCATGATCTATCCATATATTATGATCAGTTACTTGCATTTCCGTAATATCACTCAATACAGATTCATCTGTCATTTCCAAAGGAACAATTTCCAATTTCTCCGCCGCCTCACTCAAAAGAAGTGAAGGTACAGTCGATACATCCTCAGAAAGATTAATCACAGGTACTCCTGACCTGGATATAGGCTCTTGCTTCTTATTGGAACTGCATCCCAATAATACAAATACACCGATTAGCAATAAGGACATGTGTTTCATAGCCACAATTGAATTAAGATTTATTGTTTGTGCATAAGGTCCCCACTATCCAATATTAGAGACGAGAATCTCCCTGCAAATGTTTTCACGGCTACAATATACTACATTTTCGTAGTATATAATCTTTTTTTGCAGTTTTTTTCTCCTATACATCTTTTATGACCTAAACCTAAATAGTATCATTTTGTACCATAAAATATTTCTTAACTGTAGCCAGCTTACGAGTGCTAATCCTATAAATTTTATTATTATCCATCTTTATATGATATGCCCCGTCCTGAAGTACACAATCTACAATACGCTCTTTATTTACTATAATTCCTCTATTTATCAGCAGAAAATCGGCAGGCAATTTTTCCAGAATCACACGTAGGCTTATTAAAAACAGAATACTGTTCCTACCTCCTATTTGTAATATACAGTAAGGCTTGCTATATTCCACAGCAATTAAATCCTGATACAAACATTCTCCATAAGATTTCTTATATGAAAACGTTATCTTATCTTCTCTAAACTCTATTTTATCCATGGCTAACAGATTTGAATTACATCACTCAAAAAGGGACCTCCCTCCTTGGTTCAAAGTTAAATCATGTTGAACCAATTCGCAAATTATCTACCCGGACAAATTCATGAAAAATAATGCGATATAAACCACTGTATATAAGCACAATAGACATGAATCGCACGATTTTAACCCTAAATACCCGGACAGTTACAAGCTTGTAATACAAGTCAATTTTACCATTATACCTACTTTTGCCCTCTATATCCCCCAATATAATGCCAACGGTTCTTCCAAAAACCTTCTTATGGTCCACTCCTATAAAAGACAATATTTAGTCTATACCTTCTTTTGAATTTTATAAAAATAGAAATAAAAACAGAGATAATAGAATTACATTAGTTAGTCCGAACAATCCCTCTAATCAACATTTTTAATGTTATATCAGGATCATACTTCTGTTGTTTGCAAGAAACAAATCTTTCATACAGAATTCATTTTAAGATGTCATTATTATATCACAACCTTTGATCTGTATTATACAGATCAAATTCAGCAGACCACATAAAGTACAATGACGAAATAAACAGTTTCATACCCTATGAAATTAAATTAATTAACGGGAACGCCTCCAAGTAGTCCTTTCCACAACTACTATTCTCTATATTGCAGTCCATAAAAGCACATATTGTTTTCACCGATTTTATCACCTCCCGTATACGGCAACAAGATCAAAGAATCTGTAAAAGCCAAATCGGGATAGATAGATGCACCGGCAGGAATCACATACTCTGCACTATTCAAAAAATCAGGTGATATACACATGACGGAAAAGGGCTTTCCTCCCACTCCATGACCATCTAAAGGCCCCTGTTGAATACGCCAGAACACATTATGATAGGCATCGTAACACAATGGGAAATAATAACCGGTTTTGAGGCATCCGAAACCGGGCTCCGACCCATTTATATCCGGTAAATGGAAAAAAGGATCTGTAAAGGTAGAAGGAAAATCATATTCTTTACTCTTTTTTGCAGACAGATCGTAAACATAAACTTTGGAAGACGCAGGGAAATTATAAATCAACCGGTCACCGTAGGGAAGCACGTTGACACAACCCAGTAATTGCATATCTCCCTCTTTCCTTATCACATCAGGACAATGTATCTCCACTTCATCCCGTATATTCCAATCGTCACACGAAACAATCAGCACTTTCTTCGGATATTCTCCCGTAGTATCTTTCTCATAAAAGTAGAGGGGTAAAGCCACTCTTCCATTCGCAGCATCAAATCCGAAGAAGCTATACACGCTAAAGTAAACAGTAAGATCGGGAACGGCTATTCCATACCCTTCTTCCTTAATCTGCGGAAAATCATTGAGAAGTTTCTTAGACACCACTTTTCCATCCTGACCAACCCGATACAAACCACCGGTATTCAGTATGATAAACGAATCTTTATAATAGCCGATCCCTTTGGGAGCAAGTATCTGATCCGGACCATCCTTAGCCAGAGCTATTTGCTTTAATGGCCGGCGATCAGCCAGATTCAGAATGTCAATGGAATGAAGTTTTCCATTATAAACAATCAGACACTCTTTACCATCGATCCGGGCTGAAGTAGAATAGCAAAAAGTACCGGCATAGCTTTGTAAATAATCATCATTAACATCAAATGCAAAAGCTTCTATTCTCTGAAGTTCTGTTTTCACCTGCGTTTTTTTCTCTCCACAAGCAATAAGACCCAGAATCAGCATCAAGGTCCATACATTAACAAAAAAGGTGTTCTGTTTCATATTAGTCGTTTTAGTCGTTTTGCAACAAAGCTTTGGGTTCATGAGCAACGTATCAATCCCCTAAGGCATCAAGTAAAAACATATATTCCGCTTCATTCTTCTGCCTGTTTATCAAAAAATAAGGCTTAAAATTATTTCTCCAAAAATAAGGATTGCATTTAATAAAAGCAAACTTTTCAGCGAGAAACAATACATATATTTATTTGCGAATCAATAAAATACGAATATATCGTAATTTAGTGTTGATAATCAGGCGGGTATTAAACAAATCATAGAGACGACCACACACTCAATAGACAAAGCTCGACCAAAGAAATAGAGAAACGTAAGGAAACAGAGTGTTTCTATGACAAATAGTTGCAATATACCGTTCCCAGCTAACCGAACATTGGTAGAAGCGGCAAGAAATAGAAATGAAAATGAATAAAAAAAGCAATGATATACAACAAAAGCGAATAAATCCAGAGAAATGGCATAATCATGCAAGCAGGATATGAATAAACAGAATATGGTAAGTTAACTTCATGAAAGGAGTAAGTTAACTTCCTGTCGGTAGAAAACTAATTCTTTGCCAACAGGATGTTAACTTACTAAAAACGGAGGATAAATCAGTGACCCAATTGGGGAAGAAAGAGGCTGGTTGCATACTGAAAAAGAAAAAGCACCGATAGAAGAAAGAAAGCAAACAGCAAGCACAGGAGACAAGTAGACAGACGGATCAAGGAATATCATATCCAAACATCCGCCAATCAGCAAAACAGCTACAATATAGACAAACACAGAAGCCAAATGCAGCGCAAAAAATGCGCTGCATGAATCTTCATCCGAATTTATCCGGTTACAGACAGAGCTTACCGGACAAATTGTAAATTTGACAAAATGAAATTAACTCGTCATTTAGGAGGGAAATCGACTACAATAACGAATTTACTTCTGACCGGTATTTTCTTATCTGTCATTCCGGGTAAAAGTTTAGCCTGCTGGATCAGCCTTAAGGCTTCTTCATCCAACTCTTTCAGCCCACAAGTTCCCTCGCTCTTATTCTTCATAGCCCCGCTCTGAGGATCGAGATCCCATCCATAACTGATGCCTACACCTGTAATTGTTCCGTCTTTTTCTGCGATGCCACGCACAAGGACGCGCTTGCCCTTTTTCGGATCCCAATCTTTATATTTATTATGAGTACGGAAATAATCAATGGCATCAGGAAGTATAGCTGAATATGGAGATACACTCCACACTGTATCCGCCTCCGATGCTACTTCGGACTGAACGGCAGTCTTTACCGGTTCCTCTTTTGCCGGTTGTTGTTCCTGCTCCGTTATTTTCTGAACCGGATTAGCAGAAAGTATCAGACTTTCTCCTTTTGACTTAAGCTTACCGACCAGAATATAGTTATTATCGTCAACGGAAATCGAATTCTTTAATTTTGTAAGTCGATCTGATTCTTCTTTAGAAAAACGTTCGGGTCTAGCAAGGACTTTTTCCAATTCATCAATCAAATCTCCCGGATCTAGATTCATCAGAAAACGTCCGTCCTGAAAACAGTCGTACGGATACTCGACCGGAATGCCCCCAAGTTCATCAATCACCAATGTACAATAGGTCCCTTTCAGGCTATGCTTATCTATCAAAACATTCATTGGAGGCATACCCTGCCCATTAACAACCTCTGTTATGATGTTGACCCAATAATGTCCGGGAAACTCCGTATACGTATGCTTGGGAATATCCTGAGTCCCGAAATTGGCGGTAAAAACAGGAACCAAACGATTCTCTTTCGCATCATAGTGATACAAGGAATCTTGTACGGCAGACCAATTAAAGATGAAGAAGTCAAAAGAACCGGCATTCCGGTTACTGCTCACTTCATTGCTGTAATCATCATAAGTATAATAAGGAGTCGAACTGATGGATTGCAATACATTTCCTTTGAGATCTTGTTGCCAAAGCACAAACTTATTTTCTAAATCCTGGAAAGGCAAGATGCCCATAGTCAATAGATTCTTTTTCGTATCTACCCGGAACACTCCTTTAGGAACTCGGGCCGGCAAAGGTATCGGAGGAAGTATATTTCCATCCAAGTCAAAAACCAATAGTTGATTTGAAGTCCACGGAAGCATATAAATCCGATTATTCACTTCATCGATCTGAGCATCATAAATATTGGTATACTCACCGGGACCTTGCCCAAGCCCGCCAATCTGACGCAGGAAAGTCCCATTCTTATCAAATAACTTACAAGGCATTAAATAACTTCCCAAAAGCATGTACCGGTCAGAGACCGCCATATATCCGGACTTGACTAATGCCGTATCCCGGGTTTCAAGCTTGATAATCTCCAGGTCGTCTACCAACTGACTGAGCCGTATCTGCATGGTATCTTTTATCAACCCGACGTCCAATACCACTATACTGTCAGTACCGGCCTGTTTCCAGGTCGCTACCAAAGGACAATCATCCAAAGATTTCTCATCTGATGTTTTTATTCCCGAACAAGAAGCATGCAAAAGAAGTACTCCGCAAAATAAAAGAGAATGAAGTGATTTCATAGTTTGTGTATTAATAAATAAATCAATGGCAAAGGTAGAGAAAGAAAAAGGAAAAGAAGAAAAAGGAAGCGGACATTACAGTAGTCATTTCCCATTCTTTATCAACACTTTATATTATCAAACATACAATACTGGCGGACATATCACCTGAAACTGCTTCTTTTTCGTTATTTTTGCCTGCACAAAAACAAATAGAATGATGGAACATCCACTTAATCAATTTAAATACTGTCCGAAATGCGGTTCTGCCGCTTTTGAGATTCACAACGAGAAGTCTAAACAATGTACCGATTGCGGGTTCGTTTATTATTTCAACCCGTCATCGGCTACAGTGGCACTGATCTTAAACGAAAAAGACGAGTTACTGGTATGCCGCCGTGCCAAAGAGCCGGCGAAAGGGACGCTGGACCTTCCGGGTGGCTTCATCGACATGAACGAAACGGGTGAAGAAGGAGTAAGCCGGGAAGTAGAAGAGGAGACCGGACTAAAAGTGAAAAAGGCAACCTACCTGTTTTCCCTTCCGAACATTTATATCTATTCCGGGTTTCCTGTACATACGCTCGACATGTTTTTCCTTTGCCAAGTGGAAGATACAAGTCACTTTGAAGCAATGGATGATGTGGCGGACTCGTTTTTCGTCCCATTGTGCCAAATTAATCCCGAAGAGTTCGGGCTGGGCTCTATCAAAAAAGGGTTAAAAAGATTCCTGAAAGAGAGGTAAAATACATAAAAACAAGTACTTTTGTCAAAACTCTGAATTATGAAAAAAAAGATATCACGATTGATATGTGCCGTGGCATGTTGTGTGCCTGTCGCCTTGCAGGCACAAACCAGCGAGAAAATAACGTCTCCCGTAAATCTGTATAAAGAAGGGAAAGAGTTGTTCCTGCAAAAGAACTATGCAGCCGCAATGCCTCCCCTGCGCACATTTGTCCGCCAGAAAGCGGACGTGAACCTGAAAGAAGAGGCTGAATACATGTTGGTATGTTCGGCGTATGAATTGAAAGACCGTAATGCCATCGCGCAACTACGCAACTATCTGGACACCTATCCGGATACTCCTCACGCAAACCGTATTTATGCACTGATTGCCTCTGCTTATTTTTATCAGGGCAACTATGATGAAGCTCTCGCCTTGTTCAACTCTTCCCGCCTTGATTTGCTGGGCAACGAGGAACGGGATGACATGACCTATCAGTTGGCTACCTGCTACCTGAAAGTCGGCAATGTCAAAGAGGCCGCCATCTGGTTCGAAACCCTGAAAGCAAGCAGTCCCAAATATGCGAATGACTGTTCTTACTATATCTCATACATACGTTATACGCAAAAACGGTATGACGAAGCACTGAAAGGCTTTCTCCCCTTGCAGGATGACGCAAAATACAAGGCATTGGTGCCCTATTATATCGCCGAGATTTACGCCGTCAAAAAAAATTATGACAAGGCACAGATCGTAGCACAAAATTATCTGTCTGCCTATCCGCAAAACGAACACGCCGCGGAAATGTATCGGATTCTGGGAGATGCCTATTATCATTTTGGAGATTATCACAAGGCGGTCGCCTCTTTCCGGAATTATCTGGAAAAGGAAAATACTCCACGAAGAGACGCACTTTATATGCTGGGACTGTCTTACTTTCAGACCGGCGTATTTTCCAAAGCTGCCGAAACACTCGGAGAGGTCACTACCGAGAGCGATGCACTCACTCAAAACGCATACCTGCACATGGGACTCGCCTATCTGCATCTGGCTGAAAAAAACAAAGCCCGCATGGCATTCGAGCAGGCTGCCGCCTCGAACGCAAACCTGAAAATTAAAGAACAGGCCGCCTACAACTATGCATTGTGCATCCACGAAACATCTTATTCGGCTTTCGGCGAGTCGGTAACTGTTTTTGAAAAATTCCTCAATGAATTCCCGAACTCAGAATATGCGGAGATGGTCAGTAGCTATCTGGTAGAAGTGTATATGAACACACGGAGCTATGAGGCGGCCCTGAAGTCAATCGACCGCATCGCACATCCCGGTAAACGCATTCTGGAAGCAAAGCAACGTATCTTATTCCAACTGGGCACACAAGCATTCGCCAATACACAATT
>OJNJ01000322.1_pt1 | contig 27476 bp, 19 predicted proteins | sample 1597491 | NCBI WGS metagenome assembly OJNJ01 (sample SAMEA2452132, study PRJEB22498) | human gut metagenome | biome: human feces; feature: human gut; material: feces | place: Australia | collected 2012 | reverse complement strand
AAGAGGACGATAAAATTTCTGCACCACAAATGCATCTTTTTTTCTCTTCCATTCCCACATTTTCTCCCATACTAGCCATGAGAAAACGGCTGTCACACACTCCAAGCACTACAGATATTCCGCCTATTTTTGCCTTTCCTGTGACAATTGCTTCGTCCAGGTTTGTCTTTTCCTGAAGCTTTTTTACCTTCTCTTCGTACCCTTTATAGGACAAAGGATTACTTATTGGCATTACCTTATCCCACTCTTCAAAGGTTCCTTCATCTGCCAGCATTTCGATTCTTCTCCTTGCATGAACACGGAAATAATTGCCGCAATGCGGACAGATATAGGCATTCTTTTTCACCTCATCTACAAATACAGCGGCCTTGCAGGCATTGCATTTCTTCAGCATACCATCCGGCACTTCTGGTTTCAGTTCTTTATCTGCACCTGCAGATTTGTTTGCAATTGTACGTTTAAAGGCATATCTAAGCTTCATTTACCTTCACTCCTCCGATCTGATGACTCTCCAGAAAGCCGATATCAAATACACCTTTCTGATAGTCCGGATCGTTCATAATTTCAAACTGATAGTCTACATTTGTATCAACACCCTGAATGATCATTTCTCCCAGAGCGCTTTTCATTTTTGCAATTGCACCATAGAAAATCTTGTTTTTGTTGTGTCCTCTTTCATCAAATGTAAGAGTTGGATAAATCATTATTCCGTTTTTTACTGTAAAAGTTCTATGAAGCAATGATGTTACGTGTCTGTGATCTCTGATGTTTGACGCCGAACGTGCATACATTGGTATTGCAACTGTTGATGTAATTGTCTGTGCCTTATCAGATGTGTTTGTAATTTCAAACTTTGTAAGTTCTACTTTTTCTTCTGTTTCAGGTACAAAACTTGTCATTACAGCTTTTAAGCCCATTTCCTGTGACTGTCTTTCTACCTGATGCCACATAATACCTGCTGTAAGTTTTACGTCTTCCTTGTCATCCTCAAAAAGTTTTGCCTGCTGTTTGCTTGAACGGCCTGTTACAGACCAAGCTCCCTTTCCTTCAACATAAACCCAGAAGTTTCTTGAAGACTTGTTGTTGTGTAAGTTTTCGCTACTTACCGGTTCAAGTAAAAATGTGTTTTGGTCAAGCTTAATGTCGCCTCCTAAATCCGGTGTGATTGCACTCATCATACCTGCTTCGTTAGCAAGTGGGAAGTACATGTAACTTGTTAAATCAGGATCATCTAATGTAAATGTTCCTTTTTTGTCCAAATACTTTAAATCGCTCATAAAATCTAATCCTTTCTCCTTGTTATTTTAAATTGATTTTGTTCAATAGTTTTCAAATAGTTGTTTGAAACTGCATTTTTGCAGGTTGTTGTCTTTACTCTGTATTTTGCAGATAGTTGTTTTAGTCTGCATCTTTGCAGATTGTCTTTTTTGCTTATTATTTTTAGGAAATTTCTTTTTATATTTTATATTATATTTTTAGTTTTTGGAAAAACTATAATTATTACATATTTATTTTATATACCTTTATTTGCTCTTAAATATAATTAGCAGGAACTTGTATTAGGTCATCTAAAAGATATAATTTCAATTCTTTTATTTACTTTCTTTTATAATCTTTCCAAAAATTAAAACGTTTCAAACTTTTATAAAGAAAAAATGCTGTGAACCTTATAGAGTTTATATCTTTTTCAAATGTGTGTTGGATGAGAACCCTAAAGATTCTCATCCCCACCATTTGCTCTATAAAAATTTATAGCATTTTAAATGATTTATTCAAAGTAAACATTTATAGCATTAATCTTGCCATCACGAACAGCTTCTGCCATTTCGCCAACAATCTTACCTTCTGTTGCTACTGTTTCACCGTTGATTTCAACCTTTGAAACCTTAGCAGCATCAGCGCCATAAGTGTTCTTTCCTGTATTATTAATGTATGTTACGTCACATGTTGAAAGAAGTCTGAATGTAACTTTTCCTTCATCAAATAACCAGTTTGCAAGCTTTGGATCAAAGTTAAGTGCAAGCTTACCGTCTTCATAAGTAAATACTTTGCCACCCATCATCATCTGAATCCACATAGAAATCATTTCTGTTGTTGAACCTGAAAGTCTTGCAACAAATCCTCTACCATGAACATCTTCATTTGGATTTACGCTTGATGCAATAAATGATGAATTTTCAAGTGTACTTCTACCATACATATTTGGATCTAAGAATGGAATAAGTGCCCCCTTAATTGTTTCATAATATTCATCATATAAACCTGCTTTAATCATAGCTAAGAGATATTTGTATTCCATATGTAAGAATACATTTTCTCTTTCCTGCCATCCTGGAGTAAACGCACGACAACGTCCATTTTCCATTGAACATTCTTCAATTGATGCTGAAGTCTTGTACATAGCAAGTTTCTCATCATAAAGACCCGTGTTCTTAACTTTGTTGTACATGTCTCTTGCTGTATCTACATCTTCGTAACCCATCATACGGGCTGGTCCTTCAAGGAAGTATGGTAAAGCAACTGCTTTAAATTCCTTAACCTTTGCCTTCTGAAGTCCGTAATGACTAATTACAGGTTCTCCATTTTCATCTACAACTGGTTCAAAATCAACTGCTTCATGTGTAATGTATGTTGGCACAAGTCCGTTACCCATTTCAACAGCCTTTGCAATACCTTTTTCAATCTTAGCTTCGAATGCCTTGAATACTTCTACAATGTGAGCTTTTGATACAACTGTTTCTTCACCGCTTAAGTAAAGTTTAATTGTTTCTCTGTAAGTTTCTCTGATTGTTGCAACCTTATCCCAATACTGGAAGTCATTAATTGTTCCGTTGTTGTATTCGTCAAGTGCTGCCTTAACATCATCTAAGTATTTTGCAATTTCAGCAGGCATTGTAACTTCACCTTCTCCATCAAAGTTGTTAATGATGAAGTTTACTAATCTCTTTAATTCAAATGTTTCAGGTGTACCTGAACCGAATAATCCAGGAAGACCGTTCATGGCATCATTCCAGCCCGGCTTTCCACCTTCCATTTCAACACCGATTCCGTCAATGTCAAGCTGAGCAAATTTGCTAAGTGCTAAAATAACCATCTTAACAGCTAAAGATGTTTCATAAATCTTTTCGTCTTTTGTCTTTAACCAGTTAGTTGCCCACTTGTTAAATCCCGGACGTGCAAGTTTTTCTTCATCTTCAACTTCCATGCCGTACTGACGTACGTCACCTTTTTTATTAATAACATACTTTTCATCTCTTGGTACAACGTATGCAACGCTGTCATAGAACTTGTATGTTTTGTCTTCGAATAATAATTCGTTAATCTTATCAGGGAATACACTTAAGTAGTTATCTACTAAATCCATGTTGTAATCCCAGTGATCGCTCCAGTAACCTTCACCAAATCCGGCTTCAATGTTCTGGTCACAATCATTTAAGATTTCTGCAATGAAATCACCATCATCAATTTTTACTTTTAAACCAAGTTTTGCAATTGTGTTTGAAATCTGACCAGGTGTAAACTTACCTGCAACAATTTTTTCAATGGCTGTTGCATCTCCGTCAATGTTTTCTTTTACATAAGCATTAACTTCGTCTTCTTTTCCTTCAATTACGTTAAATAAACTTGGACGTACTTCTAATGGGTTGTAACCATCAGCCTGTACTAAACTGAAGAAAGTTTTAACGTTGAATTCTCCAACATCTTTATTGAAGAATACATCATTTCTTCTATTCTGAGAAACATCTCTGAAGTTTCCGTTGCCCTGTGAATAATATTCAGCAGCAATAGAGAAGAAGTTGTAATCTCTTTCCGGATCTCCATGTTTTCTACTAAATAAATGAATTATAGACTTATTACCATCTTTGTTAAGAACATATGGATAACCACCTCTTAAGAAGTTATCTAAGTAACACTGTTCAATGTACTGGTCAAATTTTCCGGCAGATGTATGTGTCTTAATGTCAGATGTGAAGCTATCTGCTAATTCTTCTGCTTCTACAAACTTGTCTGCAATATAGCCAGGCTTTGTAAATGTAGAAACCTTTGAATTAATCTGTTCTTCTGAACCTGCAAATCCCATCATTGTATCAAATGTGATTGCTTCGTTTGCAGCTACTGTTTCATGGAATGCTGTAAATCCGCAAGGAACTTTGTTTGCGAAACACTGTTCTTTTGCTTTTACGTTATCAATTCCACCTTCGATAAATCTTACAGGTGTCATTAATGAAAGATCATATCCGAATACTGTATCCACATCGTAGATTACATCCTGTAATTCTCCATCTTTAATTGTAAGATAGTAGTAACCACCTTCAACATCTGAAACTTCTGCTGAATCCTTTGTTGATGCTCTAAGTGTGTAGTATGGAACCTTGTTATCAATGTTCTTAATGTATGCCCAACTCTTAAATAAGTTTGACATTTCCTTGAATTCACCATTTGAGATTCCGTATGTAATAATCTTTGGAAGTCCGTCAATAACTTCAATCTCTTTTGCAGAATCAGAAATGTTCTTTACTGAAACCTGTCTAACTAATGCTCCAATACTTTCGTTTGGAAGAATGAAGTAATTAACTGTTACTTCAATACCGTATTTTTCATTTGTTTCAATAATCTTGAAACTATTTTTATTCATTCTAATCTGACGTTTTGCTTCTTTTTCATATTTGAAAAATGGTTCATAATATTCGCCGTCAATTTTTAAGAATGTTCTAAAACCCTTTACTGTTGTGTTTTCAAAAGCTGTATTAGCTGAATTAAATTCCATAATGGCATTGCCCTTGTTATCAATACCAAAACTGTTCATTCCCTGTCCTCTGTTTGTGTAGAACGTCCACATTGGAATACCCTTTACACCTGCAAGACCAGGTAAAAAGCTTGAAAAAGCTGGCAATCTGTCATAATCATCTATAACAAATGTCTTACCTTCAAGTCTATAATTCTCCATAATAATCTCCTTTTTATTTGCGTTTTCCGCATGAACTTCTGTAAACCATCTTTGGTGAAAGTTTTGTAACTGTACCGCTCCTGTCACCATCATCGTTTAATAATCTGAATAATTCATTTGCGCTTGCACTACCCATTTCTGTAATTGGGCTGTGTACTGTTGTAAGTGGAACGCCATAATAGCCACTAATTGTGCTGTCATCGTATCCTATTACGCTTACCTGTTCAGGAACCTTAATTCCCACATCCTGTAGCGCTTTTATGCAACCCCAAGCCATTTCGTCATTGGCACAAAACATTGCATCAGGAATCTTTATTCCACTTGATAGCATAGAGCGCATCTCGCTGTATGCCAGGCTCTCTTCGTAGTAACCTCTTAAAACAATGTCTTCATCAATTGGGAGATTATGCTTCTGCATCATTTCAACATATCCCTGATAACGATGTTTGTCATCTCCCGTATCATTTCCGTGCATGTAACCGACTCTCTTATGTCCTAATTTTAATAAGTAATCAATTGCCATTGATGCGCCCAATTTGTCATCAACTAAAACGCCTGAAATGTTCTTACCTTTGCTATCTCTGTCAATAAATACCATAGGGATATTTACTGTTGCAATTCTTTTTACATAATCACCTGTTAAGTCTTCATGGTAAATAATTGCGCCTGCAACACCTGATGCAATAATCATTCTGTATATTTCATCCGGTGAGTTGTCATTACTTATATAAATATTTAACATGTAATTATTTAATTTACACTGTAAATGAATTGCCTGTGTTAATACCTTATAGAAATCACCTTGTAAACTTGTTAAAAAGAGGCCTATTGTATTTTTTCTATTAGACTTTAATAACTTTGCATTCATATTTGGTATGTAATGAAGTTTTTCTACTGCATTTAATACTTTTTGTTTTGTCTCTTCACTAACGATATCTGCGTTATTAAACACATTTGAAACTGTTGATATTGCCACTCCCGCTTCTCTGGCAACGTCTTTTATTGTAACCATACAATAATCCTCCTAATCTACTTGGAAAGTTTCGCAACAAGGGAGGCTTAAAGCCTCCTTGTTACTTTATTTTTACTGATATACTCTTACATAATCAACGTACATCTTATCCTGATATACATCATTAACTCCGCCGTCCGGGTAAGTCTTTGTGCCTACTTTTGTCCAGTAGTTTGTTCCGATATTTCCACCAAGTGTTCCACCAATAGCACAGTTAATAATTAAGTAGAATGGCTTGTTAAATGGCCAAATACTGCTGTTAGCCCAAGCATTTCCTGTAGCCATATATCTTGATGGGTTATATGACCATGTTACCTTACCATCAATTGTAAATGTAACTTCCTTGGCATTCCAAATAATACCATATGTATGATATTCGCTTGTTGCTGTAGCTACTGTAGTATGCTTGTATTTGTTACCTGAACTTGTTGGCATACCATTGAATTTTGTATTATGAATTGACTGTGGAATAACTGTCTTTGATGCTTCACTCATTGTTTCTAAAACATCAATTTCACCACATTTTGGCCATGTACCATAATTACTATCATTACCTAACATCCAACATGCAGCCCATGTTCCCTGTCCTTTCGGTAACTTAGCTCTAAATTCAACCTTACCATATGTTAATGTATATAATCCTCTTGTCCAAAGTTTTGTTGAATAAATTGAATTATTTACAACTGTTTTTGTTCTAGGATTCCATTCGAACTGTGGCTTAATAATAAGATTTCCATCTTTAACTTCTGAATATTCCGGCTGATAATTCTGTCTTTCTTTGTTTCCAAAGCCAGGATTTTCCGGACCACCGTTACCAGTTGCGCCTTCTGTAGTCCATTTTGTTGAATCAATTGTTGTTCCACTAAATTCATCATTCCAAACCATCTTACGAACTTTGTCTGATACTACGTTTGAGAACTTTGAACATACATAAGTCTTACCTCTTACTTTTGCAATAGGTTTAATCTTGAAGTAATAAGTTGAACCTGCTGTTAAACCATTAACTGTTGTTCTTGTAACTTTTCCAACTGTTGTTACTTTAAATCCACTCTTTGAGTTTGTTGAATAGTAAATCTGGTAGCCTGTTGCACCGCTTACACCAGTCCACTCTAATGAAATACCATTAGTTGCTGTGTTCTTTGCGTAATCAATTGATGTTGCGCCAGGTGTAACCTTAACAGTTACTTTCTTCTTGCTCTTCTTTACTTTTACTGTAATTTTGCAAGTACCAGGCTTTTTAGCCTTGATTTTTCCTTTTTTTGAAACTGTAGCAATTTTCTTATTGCTTGATGTAAACTTAGCACCTTTTTGTTTAACTTTAATTTTGCTGCTGTTTCCTGCGATTAAAGTAACTGTCTTCTTAGACTTGATTGTTACTTTTGCCTGTGCTGTTGTTGGATTTCCTACATAAACTGTAGTAACAACCATAGCGATTGCTAATGCAACAGATGTGATTTTCTTTAACATCTTATTCATATTTTGCCCTCTACTTTCATCTGTTAGAACAGATGCTTTACGCACCTGTTCTAAAATGTTTTATTCACCTGTGATACCTGTATTTTCGATACCTTCGATGAACTGTCTCTGTACGCATGCGTACAATACTAACAATGGTGCAATTGCTATAAGTGTAGCTGCCATCTTGATGGCTTCGTTTAACTCACTTACGGCATTTGAAGTTGAACCGTTATCAAATAATGATAATCTTCCCGGTAATAACTCTAAAGCATCACCTGTCAGTATGTTAGTTGTATATGTTTCATTCCAGTTAAATACGAATGAGAATAAGAATACAACTAAGATTGTTGAAATTGATAATCTAATTGCTACATGATAGAAAACTTTTAATGAACCGGCACCATCGATCATTGCTGCTTCATCAAGTGACTTTGGTATCATGTTAAAGAAATTGTAGAATATCAATACCAACATTGTTGAGTATGTTCCCTGTCCTAATAATGCTAATAAGAACTGTGGAACAACTGTGTTAATTAATTTAAATCCTAAAATGCTTTCAACTGTACTGAACATCATAATTCTTGGTACTGTTAAAAGTGGTACCGGAAGAATGAATGCCATAATTAACATTACAAACCAGAAGTTTCTTCCTCTAAATGTGTATCTTGATAATGCAAAACCTGTTGTTGCTGATACAAATGTCTGAGCAATAGCAAGTAATGCTGAGTACCAAATTGAGTTTAAAATTGATGTTGGAATATCAAGTGTTCCAATAGCATTTTTAAAGTTATCTAATGTTGCATGTTTTGCAATCCATGTAATTGATGGATCAATTAAGTCCTTTGTTGTCATAATTGATTTGGAAATCATTTCAAAGATTGGCTCTAAGAAAATGAATCCAATACAAATTAATACAAAGTAAATTGCAAATTTTGAAATAATGTTTACAGCTTTTAATCTCTTTAATTTGGCAAAGTTGATTTTCTTAACTGATGACAAATCAATCTTCTTTGCACTGTTATTTTTATTTGCCATATAACTTTGCCTCCTTTGCCTGATGTCTCTTCTGAGAATTTAATCTTCTCTTCTGCTGTTTTTCCAGCTTCTTTAATTTCTTTTCCTGCTTCTGTCTTGCCTTGATATCTTTTGGTTTCTTATCTCTAAATAGTAAGAACACAAATCCAACAAGTAAGAGTACCACTAACGCGTATATCCATGCGTAAGTTGCGGCATATCCAAGACCTGAACCTGTTTCACCTGTCTTTTCCTGAATTAACTCATATAATGGGTTAATTGAGCTGAACATACCAAGCTGTATTACTGTGAAGACTGTAATAATAAGTCCAATCTGTTTTAACATTGGAATTGTTATCTTCCACATAATCTGCCAAGCATTGGCTGAGTCAATATTTGCTGCTTCGTAAACACTTGGGTTGATTTTCTGTAAACCATTGATAAATAATACAATTGGAATACCTGTAAACCAAAGTATAATTGATAACTGATCAAATACACCTGCTAGGGCATTTCCAAGTGCCGGTGAATAACTGTCTATAATCTGCATAATAAATATATTTAAATATGCATTGGTTGTTTCTGGCGCCGCGGCTGATGTAGCAGCCTGAGCTGCGGCCTGTCCTGCGGCCCCCTGCACTTCCATAATCTGTGTCATAACCGGACCAGACATGATAATAACAGGTAAGAAATAAATTGTTCTTAAAACACCCTTACCTACTTTAATCTTATTTAAAAGGTAAGCGATAATAAATGATAATACTACTACAATAAATGTGTAAGGTATAATCATCTGTAAATACTTAATTAACGCAGGTGTAAATTCACTATTTCCAATGAACGCCTTAACGTAGTTTCCTACGCCTGTCCATTCAATTTCATATCCTCTGATTGTTCTCTTTACATTTGTAAAACTTAAATAAATAGTAAATACAAATGGGAACAATGTAAATAATGCAAAACCTACAATCCAAGGAGCCATGAACATATAACCTGTTCTGTCCTGTCTCTGCTGGTATGTACGCATTTTCTTAGCCTTTTTTGGCTTGTCTTTTTTAGGAGTTGTCTTTACTTCTGTTGTCTTCTTTTCTTCAGCCATTATTTAACACCTCCTTCAATTACTTCTGCACTCTGTGCAGCTACTTCTGTATTTCCTACAGTAACTTTATCCTTTGTATAGTTAATTACTATACTCTTTGTATCTCCGTCTTTACTGTATGTATTAACGATAACACCGTCACTTACTACCTTACGGCCTGACCACTTATATCCAATAACCTTAGATAATGGTGTGTTGACTTTGTTGTAAATATCTTTTACAAGTTGCTCATACTGTTCAAACTCTGTTGAATAGTAGTCTGATGAAGTTGTTGATGCTAAAAGATATGATGGTTCCTGTGTTAATACAAATGAAGGACAAATATTGTAGTCAATCATTCTTAACTGGTCTGTTGTTGAGTAGAATGAAAAGTTTGCATATGGTGCATATACTTCCATTGTACCGTTAAGTACCATCTGTAAAAATGGAACTGTATCTGTTTCGTATACATACTGTGATGTTCCTACAGGTGACTGTAAGTATCTGTCTGTGTATTTCCATAAGTATTTGTTTGGTGCTACTAAGTTAAGTGTTGTACCATTCTTCTTCATTTTCTGTAATGAATTCTGATATAACTTAATTGCATCGCTTACTGTTGTTTCTACACCATCACTACTGTATGTACTAACTAATACATTTGATGCTCCGTCAATTGTAAATGACTTGCTGTCTTCTCCTAAGTCTTCATATAAGTCATCCATCCACTGTGCTGTCTTCTTAGGAAGTGCATAACCAAATTCTGTTACAGGAGCATTCTTTGGTAAAATATCTGTTTTATCAACCTGAAGGTATTTTGTATTTAAGTGCTTAGCAGCGTTGCTGTAGTAACTTACCATATCTTCATTAATTGTTGTAAACTCTCTTGAGAATGAAATATCAACATTCTTCTTAGCGAAATCAGATATTAATGAAGCAAACTTACTTTCACTTCCTACGGCACTTGAAAAACTTGTGCTGTTTGGCTTTGATAATGTTTCTCCACCGCTTTGCCATCCGATTAAACCTGTATTAATATTTTCAACTCCATCTTTTGTTAACTTGCTTAAGATGTTTCTTACATCATCAGCAGTTGTTACTGTTACCTGCTGTGTTGAGAATACACCTTTCTTTGAATCTGACATTAAGAAGTCAACTCTAATTGGAATGTTTGAACCTTCTGTTGTTCTTTCTTTCAATGTTCCATTATCAATTAAATGCTGTCTGTATGCCTGAGCCATACCTGCGTAATCTGCTGATGGTGTTCCATCACTTCCATCGCCACTTAAGAACTGATATGTCATTGAAATATCAACCTTGTTTGGTGTATCCTGTGTCTTTCTGTAAGAATCACCCTTCTGGTTTGTTACCTGATAATATTCTGAATTGAACTTAAATGTTGGGTAAGCGTATGTATATCTTACTTCACCTTCTGCTGTTGTTGAAGGGACTGCATTTATGCTCATGTATTCATCACCCTTATCAGCGTAAGCAACAAATGCTGCCTGTGTTCCATCACCATGTGAAATACCGAATACCGGCATTGTTGGTTCCTGTACAGGAACAACGTCATCGCTTGTTGCATAATATGTTAAGTTTGTTGATGGATCTGTTCCATAAACCTTACCCTGATATTCACTGAACTTTGTATTGTTTGTTGCGAATCTTACTAAAGCTCCACTTCCGTCAGGTATTAATGCATAACCAGGTGTTAATTCTTTTCCCTGTAACTTAACCCAGTCAGCTTCTTCTTCATCATATGCTAATGTAGCACCACCACTTGTTCCTAAGAACGGTGTAATGATTACGTTAGCGATTTTCTTGATGCCTGAACCTGTAAGTTCTTTATATGGTATATCGTATTTGATATTTCCATCATCACCGAATGTAATATATACATTCATGCCTAAATCATCATCACCAAGTTTGAATACACATTCTAATTTGTATTCTCCCTTTTCTTTATCAACTTCGCTAAGTCCTGATTTTCCATCATTCTCACTAGCTGCTGCTGATGAAACTCTTGTAATCTTCATACTCTTACCTGAACCTGTATAATACTCAACTGTAACAATTGAGTTTGCAAATGCTGCATACTGGTCATTAGTAAATGATGAATCCTTTGGTGTGTTGGCAAGTTCTTTAACCTGCGCAACTGTCATTCCCTTTTCCTCAGCGTAATCTTTGATTTCTGAAGGATCTTTATCTTCTTTTGCACTTGTTACAACATCTAAAGCTTCTTCAATTTCTTTAGGAAGTGCAACATCTACACCTGTTTTCCAAACATATTTTGTCTTTGTGTTTCTAACTAAGATAATATCGCGGTCATCTCTGAAATAATATTCATAATTACCTTTCTTACAAAGTAACTGATATGCGTTTGTTACTTTCATATTAGATGTTACCTTGTCAGGTGCAGGTCTTGTATCTCTATTTGTATTCAAGAACGCAGCTGCTACTGCAGCGCTAAGTGAAAGGACGCATAAGAGACATACCACAAGTGCTGTAATTTTAATCTTTTTATGTTTAGCTGCCTGTAACATTTCTTATAATCTCCTTTCCTACTGTTACTAAGAAATCTTTTAACTGTTCCCACATGATAATAACTACTAAAACAACGATTGCTGCAATAAGCATGAATACTACTGTGATTATCAAACTTACTACTGTATGTTTAAAGTCATAATCATGAACTGTTGAAAGACCTTCAAATATAAGAGCAATACTCCAACATACACCAATTATCATAATAACTGTTAAGATAAATGATTCGTTGTATGTTAATACGTATGACATAATAACTGTTGCTACCATTGATATCATTGCAGGTATTAATCCGTATGCAGGTATTAAGTAAACCTGTCTAAATGTACCATCACCATCTGTAATTGATGTTACAAGATAGTTACAAATAATAAATAAAATTAATATTGCAAAGAAACCTACGATAACCGCTCCCATATCCATGTCTTCTACTTTTGAATACTGGTAAATAAATCCTTTACCTGTCTGGTATAACATGTATACTCCGAAGAAAACAATGTATAAGATCGTTGCAGCTATCACTGAACCGTTCTTGTTTACTCTAATATCATAGTATCTGTCAATTGGATGTTTTGTTATCTTGAACGCATAACCTAATTCACCAATAACAGGTGTATTCTTAAGTTTTTGTCCAAGAGCTCTTTTCTTTTTCTTAAGTACATGATTCTTATCAATGAATCCGATAGCAATCTTAATTGCAATAAGAATAACTAAAACAATTAAAACTGTTCCTAACCACTTCTGGATTGATTTATTTCTTACTTCCCAGAATGCGTTTGAATAACCGTCTCTGTTTCCGGCAATTTCAAAATGTTCCATTGCTTTGTCATAAACTTCATCATTGTAGTAAGCTTTTGCTACACCGTTATGAGCAAGAACTGACATCTGGTTAAGTCTTAATACATAATTCCAATCTGTAAGGGCTTCTTTATAATCACCATTTTCATATTCTTTTAAAGCCTTGAAAATAGTCGTTGCATATTCTGTTGGTGTAAATGACTGTAAGTATCCTTTTTCACCATCAGCTGTCCAGATGTTTCCACTGTTATCTACAGCAATTGTTGTAAGTGATGTAAATAAACCTGAAATATCTTTGTCTGCTGCTTCTGCACCTAACTGAAAGATTACTTCACCCTGACTTGTATATACCCAAATCATACCATGTGAATCACTTGCGTAAATAATACCGTCTTTGTTTGCAGTAACATCTGTTAATGCTGAAGAAGTCTTAACATTTCCAAGCATATTAGTACCATTTGTACTATGCTTCTTAAGTAAGTCATTTCCTATACCCATACATGTTGAATATGCTGCACCATTTGTATCTACAAAAACATTAGAGAATGTAGATGGAAGAGTATTTAATAGCTCTGATTTTTTCTCCTGTTCTTTTGTATAAATTAATTTTAAGAACATCTGCTGTGGTGTTAATTTTGACTTATTTGATGTGAAGTATCCTAAGAACTTACCTGTGTTTGCCAACTGAATTACACCTGCGTAAACACCTTCTGAAACGATGTAGATGTTGTTACCGCTATCTACTGCAACCTTACTTGGTTCGTAGTTTGTATCAGCAAAAATAGCTGCTGTTGGTTTTAAATAACTTCTTACGAATTTAAAATCCTTTGTGAATTTGAATACCGCTTTCTGTCCTACGTCAGCAACATATAATTCACCGGCATTTGTTCTAAATACACCCTTAGGACTTTTGAATCCAGGGAATCTTTTATCGTTAACTGTTTTACCATTTAGGATTCTTACGATTTTCTCAGTGTTTAAATCGTAAATAACAATTCTCTGATTTCCTGTATCTGCTATGTAAGCAATGTTGTTATCATCAATTACCATATCTTCAGGATCTGATAATTCTAAGTTTGTTATAGTTCTGTCAGGCAAATATGCATCCTGTGTTCTAACCAATTCTCCCTGATCATCTTCTGTATATGAGTAACTGGTTGCCTGTGATGCTGCCACTGGTAACACTGACATTACCACAAATACCAAGGCTAGAAACAGAACTAAACTTTTTTTCATAATTTTTTTCATTTCTGCCTCCTTACTTGATACCTGAACTTGCCATTGTGTTCATAACCTTAGACTGCATACAAATGAATATAATCAAGTTTGGCAAGAATAAAATCAAACTTGATGCAGCTACCATACCGGCTGCCGCTACAGCATTGTTTACACCAATGGAGTTACAATAGTATGTTAATGTTCTTAATGCTTCGTTTGTAATATAGTTGTTTGATGTTTCCACGTTGTTCCATACCTGCTGGAATGTAAGAACCACAGATGTTGCAAGAGCCGGTTTTGTTAAAGGAATAATTACCTTTCTTAATATAGTAATATCTCCTGCACCGTCTACTACCGCTGCTTCAATTAACGCATCTGGAATACCATCAACGAACTGTTTTACCAAGAATAAACTTACAGGCATTGCAACCAATGGTAAGATATGTGCAAACCATGTATTGTACACGCCTAAATTTACAATAATTAAGTATCTTGGAATAGCTACGGCTGTTGCTACGAACATAAGAGCCATCTGGTTTACTTCCCATAAAGCACCTTTGATTTTGAATTTCTTCTTTGAGAAAACGTAAGCTGCCATAATTGTAATGAGAATTCCAAGCACTACTGTTAATACTGCTACGATTAATGAATTTAAGAAATATCTGGACATTGGAATTCCTGTTGATCCTGATAAGTTCAATAAATTCTTAAAGTTATCCAATGTTGGATTTTGTACAAATAATGTTGGTGGGAATTTAAATAATTCTCCCAAAGGTTTAAATGCATTATTTATCATAAATATTACCGGAAGGATCATAAATATTGATAAAGGACATGCAATTATATGAAACTTAATCTGACCACGAGAAAAACGTGATGGATTAATTCTGTTACCTTGAAAATTTGCCATTTATGTATCCTCCTTTCTAATATTCTTCTTTTTCTGTAAATAATGTGTTAGCTACTTTACTACATACCCATACCAATGCAAGAAGTGCAACTGATACTGCAGCTGCATAACCCATCTCGTATCGAACGAATGCATAGTCATCAATATGGTTGGCTATCAACTGACCTGAGTAATCAGGTGTTGGGTTTGCACCTGCCAACGCTACACCAATCCAGCCCATGTTAAATGCGTTTACAATTGACATAACCGCACCGAATAACATCTGTGGTTTCATTGATGGGACTGTAATATAAATAATTTCCTGGGCTCTGTTTTTGATACCATCCACATAAGCTGCTTCGTATAATTCCTGGTCGATGTTCATAATACCTGATAACATGGATAAGAATCCAATACCCATTGATGACCATAATGATATGAATATCATAATCTGCATAAAGTAGTCAGATGATATTAACCACTGAATAGGCTGATTTATAAAGCCTAATTTCTGTAACCATGCGTTAGCAAGACCACTTTGGTCACCTGAGAAGATTGTTTTCCAGATAACCTGAATCATAATCTGACCTGCCATAGATGGTGTGTACATTGCTAAAGCATATAGTGTTCTTGCTCTTGGAGTAACCTGAGCAAGAATCCATGCCATAATAAACGATAATACATAGCCACCAATACCAACTACAATAGCATAAAGTACAGTGTTAGGTAAAACGTATTTCATGAAAACTTCATCACCTGTAAAAAGAGTAATGTAGTTTGTTAATCCCGCAAACTTCGGTGTATTTATAACATCAAAGTATGTAAATGATAAACCAATAGCTATAATTATTGGTAATAAGATAAATGTAAAGAATAACAATCCGTAAGGAAGCAAAAGTAAAAATGAATGAAATCCTTCAGTCTGGTAGAATTTTTTACCGACTTTTGACTTTGTGGCTGTTTTCTCTACTGCTGCAGCTGCACTACTCATTATTTGCTTACCTCCTCTTCCGGATTAGCTTTCGCTTTATCCTGATTTTCTTTTATCCAATCATATCCACGAAGTTTGAATTTCTTAACCATTTTTTCGTTCTCGTCATAATATCCAAGTTCTTGCATCTTACGTACGATTTCCTTGTTAACATCATTCTTAGCCTCATCAACAGCTACCTGACCGACTGTTCCGTCGAATACCATTGTTGTCCAAATATTAGAAATTGTTCTTTCTAATAGGTACTGACCAGGTGTTCTTGTAACGTCAGTTACATAATCAAGCTGTTCATTAATAATCTTCTTATCAGCTTCATCCATTGGGTTATTCTGTAATGCCGCCTTGTTAGCTGATAACCAGAAGAATGTCTTACCATAAGATGAACGTAATGTATAAGTATATTCTGTCTGAATATCCTTACTTGTCCACCATTTTAAGAATTCCCAAGATTCATCTTTCTTATTTGAAGTCTTGAAAATTGCTCCACCTGTACCATTTGCAACGAATGTTCTGTCAATACTACCATCTTCCTGTTCTGTTCCAAGATATGGAGCGATAGCCCATTTGCCCTGTAATTCTTTTGCTCCATTGTTAATCAATGTATAATCTTCCATTCCAATAATACCAATTGGATCAGTTGAATATCTAAATGAGTTGAAGAAGTTCTGTACTGATGTTTCAAGTGAATACTTTGTAAATAAGTTACCTAACAATGACAATCCCTTTACAGATTTCTTAGAATCAATACCTGTTGTAACAAGACCGTTTTCGTCCTGAGTATATAATTCTCCACCATTCTGTAAAATCATTGGGGCTGTCTGGTAGAACCACTTGTAACCTGTTGCACCTAATGCAATGTTATGGTAGAAGTTCATACCATATCTCTGTAATTTTGGTAAAATATCTATTAATTCATTCCATGTACTTGGAACTTTAAGTCCTAAGTTTTTGAAAATATCTGTTCTGTAAACCACAGCATTAAAGTCTGTTGTTTCAGGAACTGCGTACATACCTTCATTGTATACATATGATACAAATGAGCCTGTTGGGAATCTTCTTGCCACTGTCCAGAAATCATCGAACTTTGTTAAATCATATAAAGCACCACGACTTGACAAATCAAAAGGTACATAAGACATAAGTCCTAATGCTACGTCAGGTGTTTCTTTCGCTGCAATAGCCAATGTTAATTTTGCAACATCAGGCATTGTAGAAACTTTAACCTTAATGTCTTTTCCTGTTTTTTCTTTGTAATAAGGAACAAACTCTGTATCTACCATTTTCTGTAACAAATCTACATGAGTGATAGCTCTATTTACCCAAATAGTTAAAGTTTTGCTGTCCTGACTTGCTCCTGTAGCATATTTATCAGATGTAAATGTATTTACCAATGTTCTAATTGATGTCCACATTGAGCTACCTGCTGATGGGTTTGGTTTTTCAATCTGACCTTTATCAGCAGTTACATAAATTCTATCTAAAGTAAATTCATTTGCTGTAACTTCTGTTGTAAAATTACTTAATGAAACCAAGATAGAGTTATCTGCTCCAGTTAAGTCAGCTGTGTGCAAAGCAATTTCATCAGGATATTTCTGCATATCTTTAATGAACTGTTCCGCTTCATCTAAATATGTAAGCACTGCACTTGAATTTCCATTAGGAGAATAATCCTGAAGAATATATCTAATGTGCTGAATTACTGTCTTATATGCTTTTAAATATTCTGGAATTTTCGGTATATATTTTGTCATTTTCCAGTTACGTTCTGTATCAACATCACTACCTGTAATCTTTGTAATTTCCAATTCAAAATCAGTAATGTGCTGTTGAAGTAATAATGCATATCTGTAAGCTTCCATTACAGGCTGGTTTTCCTGCTTAATAGAAATTGTATGCTTACCTTCTGTTAAATAAATGCTATATGCATTACCATCTTTGTCTGATAATGTTTCATTAGCGTAACCTGATGAAACTGGTGCGAATGCGTAGTTATAAAGTTCGCTAAAAGGTACTTCTCCATCAATCTTAATTGTTTCGAAAGAATCAAATTCTTTCTTTCCATTATCGTAATGGAAAGTAAGATTATAGTTACCCGCTTTTTTTACATTAATAGTATATGTAACTTCAATACCTGCTGCATTCCACTGTAATGTATTCAATTTTTCTTTATCTATGTTGAATCTTGTAAGTGAAGATTTTGTTTCAGATCCATATACTGCATCAGATGAATTTTTCTTAGTATAGTATACTGCATCAACCTGTAATGCATCATCACTATCTTTTACTAATTCTGCGTTACTATGTTCTGATGCGTATTCCTTATATGACTTAGTGCTGTCTTTTCCTGCTTCTACCTGAAGCTTACCAACTGCTAAACCACCTGATGATACGTTTTCAATTGTAATCTTATTAACACCCTTCTTTAAATAGAACGAGAGGGGCAAACTTGAAACGTATGTATTGTTATATAAATATGTATTTGTCCATTCCTGAACTCTATTCTGACTTGGTGCGATTTCATCGCCATAGCTATCTAGTGGAAAACTCTTTTTCTTATCACTACCTACATATGTTTTTGTGTCTTCATCTGCCCATATGATTGGTAATGCAATAGTGTTCATTTCTGAATACTGCTGTTTTCCATTTACTGCAAGTTTTACAGTATAATCAGACAATGATTCGCCAATAGAAATGTAATCAAGGTTCAAGTAATATAAACCTTCTTTATCTACTTTGACTGTATATTCAGCCTTATCATTATAATTCAATTCAGTCATTGTTGAATTATAGTTTGTAACAGCCTTTGTTGTTGTGTCATCAGTGCTGTCTTTCTTCTTATTGTTATAGAACTTATTAGCATCAATTCCGTCTTTCAAACTAGCAACATGAGTTCCTTCACCAATTGTTGTGTTCTTCTTTATGAAATCGGTGTAGTAAACTTCTGCTTCTTCTCCATCGCTTAGATAAGCTGTAGAAAGTAAATTATATGCTTTTTCAAAAGTGTTACTATCTACATCTTTGATATGTGATGTTTCTGTTTTGAAAACAAATTGTGTTAAAACAAGTGCAGCAACAACGATACAAACTATAGCTATTATAATAGTAGTAATCTTCTTTTTCATTGTTGTCCTTTCCCTTTTTCACAAAAGCGGAACTACTTTAACGGCAGTTCCGCTCTTATGTTTATAATAATTAATTAGTAATTACTATTTAGCCTCAATATTATAGTATTTCTTTAAAGCATCTTTAAGCTGTGTCTGAGCTTTATCAATACGTTTGTTGATTGTTGAATTCCAATCTGAAAGTTTAGCCTTAACATTATCAGCCCAATCCTTATCCCCAGGCCATGCTCCAACTACCTGTTCATCACCGTTATGATTCCATTCATATAATGTATCTTTCTTTTCTCCGTTTTCAGTAACTGACTTAGTCCAGCACTTTTCGCATGTATCGCCGTAGTCAACAACTGTGTTCTTGCCTTCTTTCCAGATCTTAAGAACTTCCTGGAATCCTGCTTTGTCTTTGTAAAGTTTATGAGCATCGATGCTGTTCCATAAATCCATCTGTTCATCATAAGCCTTACCTGTTACAACTGGGAATGAATCTCCAGCTGCAAGTTTCATTTCTCCGTTTTCAGAGAACTTCTGAGCATAAATTGCTTTCTTTGCTACTGTTGAAGCTGTCCAGAATGATGCGAATGTGTAAGCTACATCTCTCTTCTGTGTTTCTGACTTGCTCCATTCTGTGTTTCCATCATCCTGTGCGTAGTTATGTATACACATTGGATCCATAACGATCTTAACGCTGTTTTCTGTATACTTAGTTGATGGGAATGGATAATAATCCCAATCAGCAGCCTTGATGTATGCATCGCTGTCCTTTGCTGATTCATCAGCACCTGCTGTTAAGAACCAAGGATCTGTTGTGTTAACTAATGTTCTGTTGTTTGTGAAGTAGTACCATGTATAAGCCTGGCTTTCCTGAACGATTTCCTTAGTTAAGGCACCTGAACCTTCTGCAGAATCGATTGTGTGATCTGACCACTTAGGAATGTAACTTAATAATGATTTAACTTCTTCATTATTTAAATCAACCTTGTTTTCCTTAGTAATGTTTCTTGCAATTGCTTCTGTTCCGATGTTGATGATTGTTCCAGGAATTGCTTTAATTCCCCAGAATGTCTTATCATCAGCCTTTGTGACAAATCTTGTAAATTCATCAATTGTCCAATCTGGATCTGGAACGCTAATGTTGTTATCTTCTGCTAAAGACTTGTTAACCCAAACACCCCAAGGGATTGTGTATGATGGAATACCAGCCTGGAATCCATAATAGTTTAACTTATCCATAAGAGATGCATTGTATGACTTATATGTTTCATCATCTTTGTAAACTGATAAGTCAGCAACTAAACCTTTCTTAACATCTGATGTAACATCTGTTGAAGCCCAAATATCAGGATACTTACCATACTTAGCCTTGAAGTTTTCCATTTCTTCTTCCCAAGTTGCTGTATTGTACTGATCCGGGTCACCGCTCTTTGACCAAAGATTAATCTTAATGTTAGGATATGCTTCATGGAACTTCTGAGCTACTGCATATACCTGTGCAACGTTACTTGCTGTAATGTTCTTTGCATCTGATAATTTCTTACCAGCTTTGCTGTCAGGGTTTCCGATATCTTCGTAATACTTTCCATCACCTGACCATACCATAATTGAAATGTCGCCCTTTGTATCAGCATTCAATCCTGTTGTAACTCCTAAATCTTTTGGACTATCAACACTTCCGTCCTTTCCATCTGAGCTACCTGAGCCACATCCTGTTAATAACATTGATGTTCCCATAACAACTGTTAGTGATAAAGCTAATGCTTTACGGCCTAATTTTTTCATTTTATTCTCCTCCTTATTGAAAAAATTCTTTCACCTACACTAGAATTCACATAGTGACTTCCTTAATAACGATTTTATCACAACAATATGTACAAATCAACAATAAAAAACGATTTTAGGTTCTTTTTTATTGTACTATTTTAACAACAGTTCTTTTCTGTTTACATAAAATGTTCACACTTTTGAAACTATAGTTGATTCATTTTTATTGTTAATTTATTAACAATTACCATATAATGGGCAGTTCAGGGAGTTTTGATACTTTTTGCTCATTTTTTTCTGTTTTACATAAAAGCTTAATTGCCTATATTTACTAGGATTGAAATGTTTTTTTAATTTATCTTATTTTTTGTTATTTTGACAATCTTTAATGTGAATTTTTTATGCAATATAAATACCTATTGCTCAAAAAAAGAAGATTTGCCATCCAAAAAGGGATTAAGCAAATCTTCTTTTTATATATTGTATTAAGTTAAGTTCTTAATTAGTTGTTTTCTCTTTTTCTAGCGAATACAACAATAACTGAAGCTGCTACTACGGCTGCTGCTGCACAAGCGATTGGTGTGAAGTCACCAGTTGCTACTGTGCTAGGAGCTGTGCTAACTGTACCAGTCTGACCTGACTGTGTACCCTGTCCGGCTGCTGCTGTTGTTGCTGTCTGTCCAGCTGCTGCTGTTGATTCAAGTGAGTATCCTGTACATGTAATTGTTGTACCCTTACCAGCTGCATCACCATTACCATCACTGATTGATTTAGCGCCACCTTCAGCGTATGTATATAAATCTTTTTCATCTGCTCTATCACCAAAGTCTCCACCTAAACCAAAGTAGATAGATGTTGCATCACACTTAGCTGTGAATGTTTCGTTAATTGTAGTGTTCTGACCTTTCTTTAACTTAACCCACTTTGCAAATGCAATGTTTTCTTTTGTTGCAACCTTAACTACAATCCACTTATCCATGTCGCTTGACTTTAATGTACACTGTAATTTGTATTCCTGACCTTTCTTAATGTCAACCTTGCCGTTGCCCTTTTTTGAATCCTGGAATACCTGGCATCCCCAGACACCACCCCAACCGATTGTCTTCATCTTACATGTCCATGATGTATCTGAGTTCTGTGTAAACTTACCATCTGCTGCTTCGTACCATGTGTGTCCTGGCTTGCCATCGAATCCAATGTAATCTCCCCATGTAGATCCTGCGAATACACTAACACACATACCAACTGTAAGTGCAAGTGAAGCTACTACAGCTGTAAATCTCTTTAATGCTTTCATTTTATTTCCTCCTCTTAATAAAAACGCGAACTACTCGCTATTTAATGTTACTATAGCACGAACATGTACCCAATTCAACAAATAAAAATGTTTTTATTAGTGTTTCTATTACTTTTTACAATTTCTTTGGTAAAATACTGTATAATTTCACCAAACATCTCATTATAATTACCGTGTCAAAAATTCTTCCCGTATTTATGTTAGAATAAAGGCGGAGGGCAAACATAGTAATCTGCCGGTATATACATAATATAAGTATACAAGTGAAGTAATACTGACCTTTTAATCTTCGAATCTTTTTATTTATTAAATATTGTGGTAACATTATTTATTATGTAGAATCTACTACAATGCCGTTACTTTATGCATGAAACATATTTGTATACGGAAGTACCAGGTTGTACATATTTATAATAATATTTCTACAAAGGAGTTTTTATGATAAGACTAATTATTTTACTTGTTTTTTTAATTGTATATTTTATTGTCTCTTTACCTATTCAATTATTGGAATTAATTTTAGAAAGATTTAATATGAATGCCCGCAATAAAAGCAGCCTTGCTTTTGTCAACTTTGGCTTAAGAATAGTTCAGCTTATTTCAGGAGTCAAACTGGAGGTACATGGCTATGAAAATATTCCAAAAGACCAGGCAGTATTGTTCGTAGGTAATCATACAAGTTTCTACGATATTATTGTCACATACCCTTTAATGAAGCGACCTACAGGTTATATAGCAAAGAAGGAAATTAAGAAGGTTCCATTTTTAAGTTGGTGGATGTATTTTGTAAACTGCATCTTTTTAGACAGAAAAGATCCACGTGCCGGTTTAAAATCGGTACTTAATGCTGCTGACATGATTAGAAATGGTATATCAATTTTTCTTTTTCCTGAAGGCACACGTTCAAAAGACTGCAAACTTGGAGAATTTAAGGAAGGTAGTTTTAAGATTGCCACTAAGGCAAAATGCCCTGTTGTTCCTGTAGGGATTCAGGGAACATATAATATTTTCGAAAAGCAGCAGCCACGAATCAAGTCCTCGAAGGTTATTGTTACTTTTGGCAAACCTATCTATACTGACCAGTTAGACAGAGCAGGACAAAAGCAGCTTCCTTCTATTGTTAAGGAACAGGTTCGAATTTTATCAAATCAGTAATCAATTTACAAAACAGATTATTTTTTCATCATTCTTGTTTGATTCAGAGATTGTTTTAGGACAAAGAATATTGCTTGTGACATTCTACGCACCCAATGCGTGCCCTCCCGCAACTATTTTCTTTTTGCATCAGGGTGCATTCCTAGTGGAACGTTTATTTATGTTTATTCTTCGTTAATGTTGTCAATTAAGTGATAAAATGATAGAATATCACAAGATTAGTTTATATGGAGGTACAAAATGAATAACATTTCACCATTGTTAGCTCTAAGCGGACTATCAATTGCACTTATTGTAATCGTAGTAATTCTTTTGATTGCCGTTATAGCGCTATATTTTATTGGAAGAAAAGCAGAAAAGAAGCAGGCAGAGCAGCAGAAAACTATGCAGGAAAACTCACAGTTAATTAGTTTATACGTTCTAGATAAAAAGAAACTGAAGTTAAAAGATGCAGGACTTCCTAGTATTGTTTTAGAGCAGACACCTAAGTATGCAAGACGTGCTAAATTACCTATTGTAAAGGTTAAAGCCGGTCCTAGAGTTATGAATCTTATTGCTGATGCAAAGGTTTACGAAACAATTCTTCCTAAACAGGAAGTTAAAGCAAGAGTTAGCGGAATTTACATCACATCATTTAAAAGAATCCGCGGACCTGTTTATGAAGCTCCAAAGAAGAAGAAACGTTTTGGAAGAAAGAATAAATAGAATAGTTTTAATGTAATAAGAAATTTTGAAGGTTTTCTCATTACATTAATAAAAATAAGCTACATCGAATTAATATTTCAATGTAGCTTATTTTTTGTTTTAGGGAAGCTTTACGCTTCCCTATTATTTTAATCATATATTCTTTGCTTAATACATTATTACAATCGTATGCAAATTGCTTTTGGCATTTTACAATGGATATATTTTCTTTACATTTACATAATTTATTATGTTTTTGTATACTTATATTTTAGCTGATTACCGATTATACCAATTATATCCGGTTATTTTTAGCTACTTCTTAATAATTACCTTCTTAACAGAACTCCATGGTCCCTTTACCTTACCGTTTATTCCACGTACTCTTACATAGTACTTCTTCTTAGCCTTAAGTTTTTTAAACTTGTAAGATAATTTTGAAGTAGTAACTGTTTTTACAGATTTAGTGAACTTCTTGTTTAATGCACACTGAAATCTTTGTTTTCTTCATCATATGATGTGAAATCTAAATCTACCCTTGAGAAAGAGTTGTTAAACTTTTTCCGCTTTCACCTACTGTAGCAACTTTTGAATTGTCTACAGAATAAGTAACCTTCTTATCCAAAATATATGAAGGTTCAACTTCTTCGTAAAGTCCAAGTTTAGATATTTTACCTGTTACTGTCAATGTGTTTAAGTCACTTGAAACATTAACAAAATCTTCATTGTCGTCTTCGTTCTTAACTGAGATATTAGAATCCTGCGGCACTAATGATGTGTCAATAACCAAACCTTTGGTTGTGTACTTTTGACGAGCACTTACTTTATCGGTACCAACAAATGAAATACTGGTAACGATTAAAGCTATTGCCATCAAATAGCTTAATACTTTTTTCATAGTATATCCTCCTTAATTTTTTGCATACTCCTATATAATGTCTTAAAAACGATTTTATCTCAAATTTTAACAGATAATGTGGAAATATTAGATTTTTGATTTAACATAAAATATATAGTAATAGAAACGTAAATGAGTATACATAATCAGGCTAAAAGGAAATAGAGTTAAATAGAGATAGGATCACGAAATAGAAAACGTAGATAGAGTGGGAAACAGAAATGAAAGTATACGTGAAAACAAATCAAAAAAGTTGAAATCTTCAAATGATACATAACTACATTTCCTGCTATCTATCATCAAGATTTCAACTTTTCTTAACTGTGCATGGCACTAATATCAATTTCATTATCAGAAACTTTGTTTCCATCCACATGAATCTGATACTTGATTTTTAAATTCACATCATCGTCATCATCGCTAACCTCTATTTCCTTGGTAAGGACCTCAATTAACAAATCTCCCATAGGAGTGCTGTACAATGACTGTTTCTTCTGGTTCTCCTGAAAAATCAGTTTTCCATCTACCTGACCTTTTCTTGTAATTTCAACAATATCATTGTTAAACTTAATCATATTGCTTGTCTTTGTGTTTTCGTCATTTTCATATTCTTCATATAGTAGGTAATGCTTGTCTTTTTTTAAGTAATGCTTGCCTTTCGCAATTACTTCAACATTATCACCTGTATTTTCAACTATCTGTAATCCTGAAATTTTAATTACTACATTCTCATCCATATTACATTTCCTTAAACTTTAATCTCATTGCATGGAATTAATATTCTTCAATATTAATTCTGTTTGTTTCGTCAATTTCAAACGGCATAATTGAATTAGCAAATGTTCTGAACTTTTCAGCCGCATCACTTACATAAAATTCATAATGTGGCTTTGCATTATTTTCAGCACTTATACCATTTTCTTTTAACATTTTCTTTAAACTAATGGCTGTTTCATAGGCAGGGTTTACTAAATTAACCCCCTCACCCATTATTTTCCTGATTGTGCTTCTTAATAGTGGATAATGAGTACAGCCTAAAATCAAACTGTCTATATCTTTTTCCTTCATTTCATCAAGATATCGTCTTGTAATCTCATCAGTAACCGGATCATGTAACATTCCCTCTTCAACTAATGGTACAAAAAGGGGACATGCTTTTCCAAAAACTGTAACTTCCGAATCAATGCTATGAATGTACTGTGTATATAACTCACTATTAATTGTTCCTTCTGTTCCAATAATTCCGATTCGTTTATTAGTTGTATTCTCAACGGCACTCTTTGCTCCCGGCTTTACAACGCCTATTGCAGGAATATCCAATTCTTTCTCAATTGTATCTAATGCAAAAGCACTGGCTGTATTACAGGCAACAACAATTGCCTTAACCTTCTTTGTCTGTAAAAATCTAACAATTTGGTGGGAATATCTAATTATTGTTTCCTTTGACTTGCTTCCATAAGGAACTCTTGCTGTATCCCCAAAATAAACAAAACTTTCATTTGGAATCTGTCTTGCTATTTCTCTCGCAACAGTTAATCCTCCAACTCCGGAATCAAATATACCAACTGGTGCGTTATCAAATCTATCCATAAAAATACTTTCACCCTTCTTTTTTTCACGTCTTTTTATTTTACCTTTATTCAATAAATTATTCAATACTCTTATATAAATTGAGTTGATTTTTGAATATAAAAAAAATAATCGGCAACACTCTTTATGTAACATGATTATTAATTGGAAAGGAATTCTAAAAATGAAAAATAAATTTTTAAGTTCAAGTGACAATATGTCTAAACATTTAAAACATAATTACTTAAATTCAATAAAATCAAAATTTAAACGTAATAAGCTACTGCTTCCTTACATACTTTTATTTCTAGGGTTTATGTCATTTATTCTTTTTTACAAAATGGAATATTCAGCTGCAAGTACAGCTCTTGCTAAAAACACAATCAGATTTCATGTTAGGGCAAACAGTGATACCGTTATTGACCAGACTCTCAAATTAAAGGTAAAAGATGCAGTTGTTGACTATATTTACAGAGAAACCAAGGAACTTAATTCTCTTAAAGAATACAGCTTGTTCATTACTACTCACAACGAAAAGATTTTGAACATTGCTCAAAAAACAATTGACGAGAACGGGTTTGATTATAACGTAACTTCTAAATTTGGCAAAGATGACTTTCCAAAGAAAACTTACGGGGACGTAGTTTACCCTGAAGGTGAGTACACTTCATACACCATATATATTGGCAAAGGAAAAGGACACAACTGGTGGTGCGTCCTTTATCCTCAATTATGTTTTGTAGATGCAAGTTCCGGCACTGTCCCGGATTCTTCAAAAGAGCGTTTGAAGGATTCCTTGGGCGAGCGGGAATACAAAACAATTATTAAATTTAAGTATTTAAAGTTTTTAAATAACTTTTTGGATTAAATAAACTTTGTTAGATACAGCTGCTCTGTTAGTTCTTTAGAATCCAGAGCTTTCATTGCAGCCTGTGCTTTTTCCCTGTCATCGAAAAGTCCGAAAACTGTTGGGCCGCTACCACTCATAATTGAATTTAACGCGCCATTTTCAAGCATAATGCTTTTTAGTTTTTCAATAACGGGATACT
>OJNJ01000311.1_pt1 | contig 27767 bp, 20 predicted proteins | sample 1597491 | NCBI WGS metagenome assembly OJNJ01 (sample SAMEA2452132, study PRJEB22498) | human gut metagenome | biome: human feces; feature: human gut; material: feces | place: Australia | collected 2012 | reverse complement strand
ATTCTTGTACTTTTATCTTCACTATTGATTTTAGTGGGATGCAGCCGCCTGCAACGATTGCCGGGATAATAGGAACGAAAATGTCACTGAGCATTTTGATAAAGCGCTGGATGGCGTTGCCGCTCTTCTCTTCTTTTTCATCAGATGCCTGCTCTTCTAATGTGCCTAACTGCTTCTGCACTTCTGCACACACCAGATTTACAGTGCCTGAACCAAAAATGATCTGAAACTGGGACTGTGTAAGAAATACTCCCTTTACACCCTCTAAATCACTTAAAGCTTCTTCGTTTCTCAGTGAATTATCACGAAGCTGAAAACGAAGTCTGGTAGCACAATGAGCTACTGATTTGATGTTTTTCTTACCGCCCACATACTGAATTACCTGTTCTGCAATTTTTGCGTAATCCATTTTTTACCTTCCCTTTCTTTTTAATGTTCTCTCGGATTTTTTGTTCCGGAGACATTTCACACAACTCTTATTTATTGTGATATATGACCACACTTTGTGGTATATCCGGTACCAATCTTTGTTTTTCTGTCTCTATTGTAACTATCTCCCCTGTTTGTGATTGGTACCGGTTCCATATTTGTATCATATACCTTTTTGTGTCTAATGTCAATGTTATTTATGGTACCGGTTCCATTGTTGAGTGTAAAAAAATAAAGGTCATTTTTATGCAACTTGCACAAACACGACCTTTTTATTACTTTTCTTTGCTTTTGGACCCTTTTTGGCCCGGTTCTGCCCTGTCTATTTCCCGTTTATTTTACTGTATTTTCATTTCTCACACTTTTTCCAGGTATCATTTCAAACCCTACGATCTGTTTTTTTGGTACCGGTTCCTCTCTTATCATCTTAAGAAGAGTCTCCGCTCCCAGATAGCCCAGTCCATAGGAGTCAAAACGCAGGGTGGTAAGCTGTGGAGACAACAATTCGCTTTCATCATAGCCGCCAAAACCGGCTACTGATACCTGCTCCGGAATTAAAATGCCATGCTTTTGCAATATACGGTATGCTCCAAAAGCCAGACGGTCTGTAGCGCAGATCACACCGTCAGGAATTCCTTTCTCAAGGACTTTTTCCATCATTTCCTGGCCGCTTACGTAGCTATAATCTCCTGTTTCTACGGTCATCACCTGGGATCCGCTCTCTTTGATCCCCTCTAAGACTCCCTGGCGGCGGAAAATTCCCACTGCCTCGTCTTCTTCATCTACACCTAAATAAGCGATCTTTCCATGGACCCTGCTTCCCATAAAACTTCCCATGGTCTTTCCTGCTGTGTAATCGTCCATAGTTACAGTAATGCCCTCTTCAAAATTCTGGGCAAGAACTACTACCGGCACCGGCGAATTCATAAGAAGCTGCTTATGTTCCTCGGTAAGAGAAATGGCACTGAATAAAATACCGTCTACTTTTTGGGTAAAAAGGCGGTTGATATTTTCCAGTTCCAGCTTTGGGCTGTGATCTGAGTCCTTGATCAGAGCCTCATATCCCTGACTTCTCAGATAACGGCCAATGCTTGTGACCACGCGGCTGGTCACTTTTGAGTTTAAAGTAGGGACGATCACACCAACTGTATTGCTTTCTTTGGCTTTTAACCTTGCGAAGCTGTTTGGGATATAGTTATTCTCTTCTACCACATTCTGGATCTTTTTTCTCGTCTCTTCTTTGATGCTTCCCCCGTTAAAATACCGGGATACCGTACTTTTGGTAACTCCCGCCAGTTCTGCAATATCAGCCATTGTCAGCTTTTCAGCCATGATGCATTTCCCTTTCTTTTTAAAAACCCCGGAGAGTTTTTACGCCCTCCGGGGTTGATTTAACCTAATCTATTCTAACTCACTTTGCAGGATGAATTAGTCATTTCCATAAAGTGCAACCAGCTTAGACAGATGCTCGTAACGCTCTTTTGCTTCTTTCTCGTTACGTGCGAACAGAGTAGCTGCTCTGTCTGGGTTCTTCATGGTTAAGGACAGGTAACGAACCTCGCCCTTTAAGAAGTCCTGATATCCTTCCATCTTAGGAGCCTTAGAATCTAAGGTGAACTTCTTCTCAGCAGCTGGGTTGTAACGGAAGTTGTTCCAGTATCCGCACTCAAGAGCCAGCTTCTCTTCGGTCATAGCCTTGTCCATACCCTTCTTGATACCATGGTTGATACATGGAGCGTAAGCGATGATCAGGGATGGTCCTGGATATGCTTCTGCTTCAGCCAGAGCCTTAACAGTCTGAGCCATATCGCCACCCATACAGATCTGAGCAACATATACATAACCATAGCTCATTGCGATGGAAGCAAGGTCTTTCTTCTTAACAGCCTTACCTGCGGCGGCAAACTGTGCAACCGAACCTACAGGAGTAGCCTTTGAAGCCTGACCGCCTGTGTTAGAATAAACCTCAGTATCGAATACGAGGATATTAACATTTTCGCCTGATGCGATTACATGGTCAAGACCGCCGAAACCGATATCGTAAGCCCAACCGTCACCGCCGAAGATCCACATTGACTTCTTAGCAAGTTCGTCCTTGTCAACGAGTGTTTTCTTAACAAGTTCGCCAACCTTTGCATCCTCTGTGTTCTTTTCGAGTTCAGCGATAAGAGCGTCTGTTGCAGGACGGCTTGAAGTTGAATCTGTTACTGTGTCGAGATAGTTCTGGCAAGCTGTCTTGAGGTCAGCGCTGTCTGTATCCTTCTGAATACCCTCAACATACTCGATAAGTCTGTTGCGGATAGCCTTCTGACCGAGAGCCATACCAAGACCAAACTCTGCGTTATCTTCAAAGAGTGAGTTCTGCCAAGCAGGACCGTAACCCTTCTTATTCTTTGTATAAGGTGTTGCAGGAGCAGACGCACCCCAAATTGATGAACAGCCTGTTGCGTTAGCGATAAACATTCTGTCACCGAAAAGCTGTGTAACAAGCTTTGCGTACGGTGTTTCACCACAGCCTGCGCAAGCGCCTGAGAATTCAAGCAACGGCTGTTTGAACTGACTGCCCTTAACTGTAGTGAACTTGAACTTCTCGTGAACTTCAGGCTTATCTTCAAGTGTGAGAGCGTAGTCAAATACTGCCTGCTTAGGACGCTGTGAGTCGATTGGCTGCATTGTGAGAGCCTTAGCGCCCTTCTTACCCGGACAAACCTGAGCACAAGCGCCGCAACCCGTACAGTCGAGTGTTGAAACTGTCATTACAAAGTTGAGGTCCTTGAGTCCCATCATTGGGAGGCTCTTTGTACCCTCGGGAGCTTTTGCAAGCTCATCGGCTGTCATGGCAACAGGACGGATTACAGCGTGAGGACATACGATTGCACATCTGTTACACTGAATACAGTTTTCAGGATTCCATTCGGGAACATCAACTGCGATACCTCTCTTTTCATAAGCGGCAGAACCGTTAGGAGCAGTACCGTCAACATGATCCATAAATGTTGAAACAGGGAGTTTGTTGCCCTTATATGCATTTACAGGCTTGAGGATTTCGTTTACATACTCAACGAGAGCACCGTTACCCTCTGCCTTGTCGGCAACTGAATTATCAACAGCATTAGCCCAATCAGCAGGAATTTCAACCTTCTTGAGGTCTTCCATACCACGGTCGATAGCGGCGTAGTTCATGTCTACGATAGCCTGACCTTTCTTCATGTATGACTTCTTAGCGGCAGCCTTCATAAGCTCCTTAGCCTTGTCGGCAGGAATAATATCTGCAATCTTGAAGAATGCTGACTGAAGAACTGTGTTGATACGACCGCCAAGACCGATTTCCTTACCGATCTTGATACCGTCAATTGTGTAGAAGTTGATGTGTCTTTCAGCGAGAATCTTCTTCATCTTACCCGGGAGACGCTCGGAAAGCTCTTCTGTATCCCATGGGCAGTTAAGAAGGAATGAACCGCCTTCTTTAAGATCATCAACAATATCGTACTTGTCAACATAAGACGGATTGTGACAGGCAACAAAGTCTGCCTTTGAAATGTAGTATGTTGACTTAATAGGAGTTTTACCGAAACGAAGGTGAGAAACTGTAAGACCGCCCGACTTCTTTGAGTCATATGCAAAGTAGCCCTGAGCGTACATATCGGTGTTATCGCCGATAATCTTGATTGAGTTCTTGTTAGCACCGACAGTACCGTCAGCACCAAGGCCCCAGAACTTACAGCTGTGTGTACCCTTCGGAGTTGTATCGGGATTTTCAACAATCGGAAGTGAGAGGTTTGTAACATCATCAACAATGCCGATTGTAAATCTTCTCTTAGGTGTTTCGCTTTCAGCGTTTCTGTAAACAGCGATGATGTCGCCGGGTGTTGTATCCTTTGAGCCAAGACCGTATCTGCCTGTGTAAACCTTTACACCTGCAAAGTCCGAACCGTTGATAGCGGCGAGAACATCAAGATAAAGAGGTTCGCCGATTGAACCGGGTTCCTTTGTTCTGTCAAGAACAGAGATTGTCTTAACAGTCTTAGGAAGCTCTCTGAGCATATAGTCGGCAACGAAAGGTCTGTAAAGGTGAACTTTAAGAAGACCGACCTTTTCGCCTGCGGCATTGAGGTAATCAACAACTTCTTCCGTACAGTCACAAACAGAACCCATAGCAACGATAACATGCTCTGCATCCTCTGCACCGTAGTAGTTGAACGGCTTGTAGTCAGTGCCGATTTTAGCATTAACCTTGTCCATGTACTTAACAACAACTTCGGGAACTGCGTCATAATACTTGTTACAAGCTTCTCTTGCCTGGAAGAAGATATCGTCGTTCTGAGCAGTACCTCTTGTTACAGGATGCTCAGGGTTAAGAGCACGACGACGGAAAGCCTCAACCGCATCCCAGTTAAGCATATCGGCGAGGTCTGCGTAATCCCACTCCTCAATCTTCTGAATTTCGTGAGAAGTTCTGAAACCGTCAAAGAAATGAAGGAAAGGAACTCTGCCTTCAATAGCTGCAAGGTGAGCAACAGCGGCAAGGTCCATACATTCCTGAGGATTGTTTGAACAAAGCATTGCATAACCTGTCTGACGGCAAGCGTAGATATCTGAGTGGTCACCAAAAATAGAAAGTGCGTGGCTTGTGAGCGCACGGGCTGATACATGAATAACGCCCGGAAGGAGCTCGCCTGCCATCTTGTACATATTCGGAATCATAAGGAGCAGGCCCTGTGATGCTGTGTAAGTTGTGGTCAAAGCACCTGCTGCGAGTGAGCCGTGAACAGCACCCGATGCGCCGCCCTCCGACTGCATTTCCGTTACCTGAACCTGTCTGCCGAAAAGGTTCTTGGCACCCTGTGCCGAGAACTTGTCGGTAAGGTCAGCCATTACGGAAGAAGGTGTAATAGGATAGATAGCCGCAACATCGGTAAACGCATAAGAAACATGAGCTACTGCGCTGTTGCCATCCATAGTTTTCATTTTTCTTGCCAATGGAATCGTCCTCCTTTTTAATCAAAGCGGCAAAGGAAATGATGCCGCATAAATTTTCGATACCCGTTAATTACGCACCGTAAATCAACAAGCGGTACGGATACTTTGTATCATCTTAAATTTTATCACTTAAACGCCGATTTGTAAAGTGTTTTACACAAGAAATTCAAAGCTGGATATACATTTTTGTTTCGTTTTTTACAAAAAGTTTTTATATTTACTTGTTCCTGTCAAGGTACTTTGTTGTTGATTTTTTAAAAATCAATAACAAAGGTTTTGGTTATTTGTACAAACGGTTACAATACTACGCTCGGGCATAATTTGTTTTTTGACATTGCAAACTATCTGCACGAATTGGGAACGGCGGCTCGCCGTAATTTTCAATTTATAAATGCTTTATCGCTTCGCTTAAATCCGTACACAAAAAATCTATCATATGACGAGCCGACTGCCGCAAGGGCATTGTCGCCCACATATTTTCCGACTATCCATGTATCGGCAAGGTTGTAAAACCGCTGAAACACATTGCCGAGCATAAGCGGTACTGAAAAAGACCACAGGCCGCCTGTTATACTGCCTGTGGTCAAATCTCTGTTTTTATTTAGTTTTATCACAAAATCATTCCGTTGCGGCCGCAGATTCTGCGGTCATATTTTTTTGTTAAATTCACTTCCGCATTTCGGACAGCGAACAGTATGATTGCCTTTTTTGTTGCGAACACGAAGCTGTGCCTTGCACATGGGACACTTGATATAACGGTAGTCCTTACGGTCACGAATTTTTTTGAAGGTCAGTTTGAACCAACCTGTTACCGCATTGTAAATCGGAAGAAATTTTCTGTTTTCGGCACTTCTTGCAACAATGTTGCGTGAGAACATACGAAAACAGATAAGCACGATAATCAAGAGCATTATTCCGTCAATGATGTATCTTGCAACACGGTTCCACACAAAAATATTCACGAACCACAGTATAAGCAACAGCACCCAGAGTGCATTGTTGAGCTTATCCGTGCCGTATCTGCCCTGCATAAAATTGGCGAATCTGTTAAATAATCCTCGCATAAAGTCCATCCTTTCCGCAAAAAGCGGTAATTACAAAAATCATCTTTCCACCATTTTATCACAGGCAGGGCGTACATTCAATAAACATTTGACGATATATGTCACTAAATCAGCCGAGAACGAGCTTTGCCGTGTCAACGCTTTCTTTTGCGTCACGGCAGTAGTAGTCAGCGCCGATTTTCATAGCGTAGTCCTTTGTAAGAACCGCACCGCCGACAAATATTGTGCATTTGCTTGAGCCGTCGGGATTCTGAAGTTCCTTACATTCTCTTACAAGCCTTATCGTGTCTTCCATGCTCTTGAGAGTTGTTGTCATAAGAGCCGAAAGTCCTATCATTGTAATATTCTGTTCAACGGCAGTATCAACAATAAGCTGAGGATCAACATCTCGACCGAGGTCAACAACTGTGTATCCGTAGTTATCAAGAAGAACCTTTACAATGTTCTTGCCGATATCGTGAATGTCGCCCTTTACGGTTGCAACGATAATTTTACCCTTGCTTACGGGAGTTCCGCTTGTCTTTGTGAGGTGCTTTTTGATTACATCAAAGCACTCCTGAGCTGTGTTTGCGCTTTGGATAAGCTGCGGAAGGAAGATTTTATTCTTTTCAAAATCTTCACCCACTCTGTCAAGTGCAGGGATAAGCATTTCGTTTACAACCTGCATTGCATCTGTTGTTTCAAGAAGCTTTGCGGTTGCGGCTGCACCTTCGTTTTTAAGTCCGTTATAAACAGCCGCAAAAATATCAACATTGCTGTCTGCCTTTTTAACGGGAGCGGCAGGAACAGCATCGTTATATGCGTTGATAAATTCAAGTGAATTCTTGTCAATGCCGTTAAGCACACGGAATGCCCTTACAGCACCTGTCATCGACTCAACATTTGGGTTGATAATCGGCAAATCAAGTCCCTGTTCCATAGCCATTGTAAGGAAAGTTCTGTTGACAAGCTCACGGTTCGGAAGTCCGAAAGAAATGTTTGATACACCGAGACAGGTTTTACAGCCAAGTTCCGTTTTTACTCTGTGCAAGGCCTCAAGAGTCTGACGGCAAGCCGCCTGTTCTGCGGAAACCGTAAGAGTAAGACAGTCGATATATACATCTTTTCTGTCAATGCCGACAGCCTCGGCTCTTTCAACAATTCGTTTTGCAATCTCAAATCTGCCCTCGGCGGTTTTCGGGATACCGTTTTCGTCAAGTGCAAGTCCGACAACAGACGCACCGTACTTTTTGACAAGAGGAAGAACCGTTGCAAGGCTCTGTTCCTCACCGTTTACGGAGTTCAAAATCGGTTTGCCGTTGTAGTAGCGGAGTCCGGCCTCAATAACCTCGGGCTTTGTGGAGTCAATCTGGAGCGGAACATCACACACACTCTGAATAGCCTTGAGAACACGCACCATCATCTTTTTTTCGTCAATTTCGGGATGACCTACATTGACATCAAGAATTTCCGCACCGCCCTGAACCTGACTGAGCGCCTGGGTGAGGATATAGTCAATATTATTTTCAACAAGCGCCTGCTTGAACAGCTTTTTGCCTGTGGGGTTAATTCTTTCGCCGATAATTCTCGGACCGTTAATTTCGACAACCGTTGTTGAACTGCAAACGGTTGTGTCAACGCTCTTTGTCTGAGGCTGATATTCTCTGTCGGCAACCTCCGACTTAATTTTTGCAATATAATCGGGATTCGTTCCGCAGCATCCGCCGATAACCTTAACACCGTATTTGAGGAGTGAACAAACGCACTCGGCAAATTTGTCGGGCATAATGTTGTACTCGTTGCTGTTAGGATCGGGCAAGCCTGCGTTAGCCTTGATTACAAGGGGAAGATTTGTGTATTTCGACATCTCGGAAACAACGGGTTCAAGCTCATCCGGACCAAGTGAACAGTTTACACCGAGAGCGTCAACACCGAGTCCCGTAAGAGTGACAGCCGCACAGGCAGGGGATACACCCGTAAATGTTCGTCCGTTTCTCTCAAAGGTCATTGTTGTGAGGATAGGTTTGTCGCAGTTTTCCTTTGCGGCAAGGACTGCGGCCTTAAGCTCATAAAGGTCGGTCATCGTTTCAAAAACTATGACATCGGCATCTTTGCCGGCAAGAATCTGCTGTTTGTAATACTCATAAGCCTCGTCAAATTTCATTGAACCGGCAGGTTCAAGCAACTGACCTATCGGACCGATATCAAGGGCAACAAGAGCGTCTGTACCCTCAACGGCTTTTCTCGCAATCTTAACACCGGCACCGATGATTTCTTCAACGCTGTAACCGCTGTCCTGAAGCTTGTAGGCATTTGCGCCGAAGGTGTTTGCGTACACAATGTCAGAGCCGGCATCAATATACCTCCTGTGAAAGCTTTCGATAAGCTCGGGGTGGGTAATGTTCAGCACCTCAGGCACATGGTCGTACTTTACACCGCTTTTCTGAATGAGAGTTCCTGTTGCACCGTCAAGCAGAATAAAATTCTTTTGGTTGAGATATTCACTAAAGTTTGAAAAATTCTTAAACACCACAATGTTCCCCATTTCTTCTGAAGCGACATTTGCCTTTCATACTGCAAATTGCACACCCTCGTTTTCTTCGTTCAATCGGATTGTCTGACATTCCGAGAACCGCCGTAACCGACTTTGACGGCACAAGCAAACAGCTGTCGCCTGTTGTAAGACCTATTTTTCTCGGAGCGTCAAGTATTCTCAGATACTCCTTCTGCATCTCAATAGGATAGTCCCCGTAGCCGGGGCTGAAACGGAAAGTCATATACTTTCCGCTGTATTTTTCGGCAAGGATTTCGTCAACCTTTTGACACACCTGTTCAACGGCAACGCTTGCAAAGCTGTCAAGCACAACCGCCCTTGCCATATCGGAAATCTGACTTATACGGATAAGCTTGTCAATTTTCGAACCGATTGTCGCACACATCATAACGGCTGTGTGGCAACCCTCAAGGTGCTTTTTTATATCATTGCCGAGTAAAATATCATCAAACGGAGCTTTGCGTTCAAGATAGAGAAATCTCGGCTCTGCTGTTTTCAATATTTCTTTTTCACATTCATCCATCAGCACATCCATGCGGTAATTAAGGCTGATTCCTGCACCGCCGAGGTAGCGTATAGCCTCTTTGCGGTTTAATCTGTCAAGCGTTATCATAAAAGACTTGACACCGCCTCCGTAATTTTTCTTGCAACATACGGGTTGTTCATTGTGTAGAGGTGGATGCCGTCAACACCGTGTGCGATAAGGTCAACAATCTGGTCAACCGCATATGCAATGCCTGCGTCACGCAAAGCCTCGGGTCTTGTATCATACTTCTGCATAATCTTTGCAAATTTTGCAGGAAGGCTTGCACCGCACATTGAAACCATTCTTTCAATCTGACTTTTGCTTGTTACAGGCATAATACCTGCCTCAATCGGAACATTCACGCCTGCAATCTTCGCTCTTTCAAGAAAACGATAGTAAACGGAGTTGTCAAAGAAAAGCTGTGAAATAAGGTGGCTTGCACCCGACTCAACCTTTTTGCGAAGGTTGTGAATGTCCTCAACCTCATCGGCTGCCTCGCTGTGAACCTCGGGATAACAAGCGCCGGCAAGGTCAAAATCGCCCTGTGACGCAATGTATCTGCACAAATCACTTGCATAAGTGAAATCCTTCTGCGGTTCAACGCCTTCAACCCTGTCACCACGGAGTGCAAGAATATTCTCAATGCCGTTCTCCTTAAAGAGTGCAAGGTTGCGGTCAATATCAGCCTTTGTGCTGTTAATGCAGGTGAGGTGTGCCACGGATTCAACTCCGAAATCCCTCTTGATTTTTGATGCGATTTCGCAGGTACGATTTTTTGAGCCGTTACCGCCTGCACCGTATGTTACGCTGATAAAATCAGGCTTTAATGCCGATATTTCTTCAAGCTTGCCGTAAACCGATTCAATCGGAGAGGTCTTTTTAGGCGGAAATACTTCAAAAGAAAAAACTGTTTTTCCGTTGTTAAATAAATTGCTTATTTTCATATATAAACACCTCGGTAATGGTTTAGTTAAACTTGATTAATTATAGCATAAATAATTTTTGCATACAATACTGTTTTGGTGGGTTTTGTCGTTTAAAGCTATCATTTTTTCGGAGGTTTGGGTATAAGCAAAAATTATATCAAAGAGTTTTATAATAATTATAATTTTGTTAATGAACCAAATTCACCATTATATTCTGTAGCGGCGAACCGTGTTCTCCACTACAGAATATACATTTACTTTCATAATAAAGCAAAAATTGCATCAATGCCGTATTCGGGCATCTGATGCAATTCCTTTATCCGAGTATCTTCTCGAATAGATTGCGGTGGCACACCGCCGACCGCAATTTTCAATTTTCAACTTTCAACTTTCAATTTTAAAAAAATCACAGATGCAAAATCAACTTTGCAACGCCGAAATAGATAAGCAATGAAAGCGAGTCGCAGACTGTTGAAATGAGCGGATTCGCCATAACGGCAGGGTCAAAGCCGACCTTGCTTGCCAAAAGAGGCAGACTGCTGCCGACAAGCTTTGCCATAATAATTGTGCCGACAAGCGTAAGCGAAATTACAAGGGCAATCATAAATGCGTTTTCCTGACCGTTGAGATCAAACAAAAGCAGTTTTACAAAGTTTGCCGCCGCAAGGGTAATACCGCAAAGAATTGACACCCTGAATTCTTTCCACAGCACAAGGAAAATGCTCTTAAAATGAATTTCACCGAGCGACAACGCACGGATTACGGAAACCGACGCCTGAGAACCTGCGTTACCGCCCGAACCCGTAATCATCGGGATAAATGATGAGAGAATCAAAACATTTGCAAGCACAGCCTCAAATGATGAGATAATCGCACTTGTAAAGGTTGCCGAAAGCATGAGTATGAGCAGCCACGGCGCTCTCTTTTTGTACAGACCGAAAACGCTTGTTTTCATATACGGTTTGTCAGACGGCAATACGGCTGCCATCTTTTCGATATCCTCGGTAGCCTCTTCCTGAATAACATCAATAGCGTCGTCAATTGTTACGATACCGACAAGTCGGTTTTCGTTATCAACAACAGGCAGAGCAAGGAAGTTATAGTTTGAGAACATCTGGGCAACCTGCTCCTGATCGGCAAGAGTAGTTACCGAGATAACATTTTCCTCCATAATCGACTTTACAAGCTCGTCATCTTCGGCAAGCAAAAGGTCTTTTACGGTGGTAATACCGATAAGCTTGTTGTTGGCATCGGTTACATAGCAGGTGTATATTGTTTCCTTGTCAACACCTGTTCTTCTGATTCTTTTAATAGCCATTTCAGCCGTCATATCGGGACGAAGCACAATAAACTCGGTTGTCATAATCGAGCCTGCGCTGTCCTCGGGATATTTCAAAAGCTCGTTAATCTGCTTTCTCATATCCTTGTCGGCCTGTCTTAAAATACGCTTTACAACATTGGCAGGCATTTCCTCAATAAGGTCAACGGCGTCATCGACAAATAACTCATCGACAACCTCTTTCAGTTCGCTGTCGCTGAAGCCGTGGATAAGGAATTCCTGAGTTTCGTCATCCATTTCGACAAAGGTTTCCGCCGCAAGCTCCTTTGGCAGAATACGAAACAGAATCGGCATTTTTTCATCCTGTAGATTTTCAAAAACCGCCGCAATGTCAAACGGTTTCATCGTAATCAAAATGTCACGCAAAGTGCTGAACTTTTTGTCATCAAGCAACACTTTGATAGTTTCGATAAGGGTTACATTAACCTGTTCCATCATCTTTTCCTCCTTTTTAATTCAATTGGAAGTAAAGACGGTGTCACCCTGAGTATTAAATTAAATCAATTCAAATTAAAATAAAAATACAAAGCAAAATCAATAAAACAAAATGAACGCACAAGCGCACATTCTGTTGCAACTTCGCCCGGGTACAGCGCCTTTATTACCGTCTGCGTCCATTAAGTTTTCACCTCATTCGCATTTAAATTCGGGCAAAAGCCCGTACATATTTATTTTATTCTTTTTTATGTCCGATGTCAACGGATTTATCCGCTAAAAATCCACTTTGCAAACATTTTACATTATCCTTTGTAACAGCTTGGTAACTCGGTATAATATTTCTTGCTTTTTGAAGTGTATCAATGTATAATGAATATGCATGATTTAAAATAAAATTTCAAAGATTGGAGATTAACCGTTATGACAGATATGGTTAAAAAATATGTTCCCTATGCGGTAATAATTTTGCTTGTTTATATGCTGTTGCCGCTTGTGTTTATTCCGGGCGCAATGCAGAAGTTTTCACCCGTTGCATATGACTTTGTGTTCCCGATTACAGCAATCGGCTGTTCGGCACACTACTGCTCAAAACACGGACTTGACTTTCTCTTTGCACTCATTGCGCCGATTATTTATCTTCCGAGTATGCTCATCTACAACGGCGGATTTTCTTCAAGCACACTTTCAACAAACCTTATTCTCCTCGTAGTTTATCTTGTTGCCGGAATTTTCGGACTTTTCCTCGGCGACCTTGCTTTCGGTGACAAGCGCCGTCAGAAAGAAAAGGCAGAACAGGAAGAAGCAGAGGAAATGCTCCTTGAGGCAAAGCGCCGTGAAAAGGAAGAGCTTGAGAACATGACTTCATCAAGCAAAAAGTCCGAAAGAAAAGCACCTTACAGACAGGAACGCAAGCCTGCACGCAAACCGTCGCCTGCACCGCAGAAAACCGAAACAGCAGATGACGATGATTTTGATTATGACAAGTACCTTTCCGGTATTGACAGAAATCAAGATCCGAACGAAAGCGAAATTGACGATATATTAAACGAATACAGACACTAACGGCGAGCCGCCGTTCCCAATTCGTGCAGATAGTATTTATAAGGGCGAAATTAAAATGCCCGAGCAGAACTCTATAACTAAAAATGTAAAATTAAAGTCGGGAAGACAATTTGCGAAATGCAAAGCATTGTCTTCCCGACTGTTTTTGTTTAATCAGCAGGGGTGTTCATTGGACGCCCGCCAAGTAATGACAGAAAATTCATGATAAAAATAAACTGTATAAATGAGATACAGAATTGCAGTTACTTTGTAGCATTTATATCATTTAAATTACAATATTATTTGTACCATTATTTTTGTTTAAATCAACCCAACGATATACTTCTGAATCAAGGTTGCGTCAACAACACTGATTTCACCGTCATGGTTTACATCGCTGTTAAAAAGCTGAGTCTTGCCGAATTTTACAATACCTACAACATATTTCTGAACAGATGTTGCATCTACAACCGTAATGTTTCCGTCTGGATATGCATCACCGCAAGTCAGGCAGTTCAATTTGCCACCAATCGTTGTTTTACACTCTGCGCCGTTTTTAAGTCTGCAATATTTATAAGCCATAAGGCCCGTATCAACACCAAGCTGTCTTGAAATATAAAACTCCGCATAGCCGTTCTTATCGGGGACAAAAGATGTTACCGCACCTCCGCTGACAAAATATGCGCCCGAGGTTGCATAGCAAGGTTTGCCGCTGCTGTCTGTACCGAAATCCTCATATGTAAAGTCAAAATTCTTGTATGTGCCATCGCTGAGTTTTCCGGTCATTGTGCCATCATCATTAAAGCCATAAGGAAAATAGTCGGAGAGTTTAATCCTTATCTTAACATATTCTCCGCCTGTTGAATCATAATTGAATTTCATACCCGTATCACCAAAATAACGATTATCCGCTGTTATCATATGGCGAGTAAATTCCTGATTTTTCGGGAGATTTACAAACTTCGGTGCATCAATACAGTCCTTAAACATCACGCTGTACTTTTGATAATCCGTTGATATGAACATTGCCCCGAAATTCTTTGCCGTATTTTCGGTATATCCCGTTGTTGTAACAAAAAGCTGATTGTTTGAGATTTTCTGCGTTGTACCTGTAACTTCAAAGTCCTTGCGATCTTCATACTCGCTTACCGCACCTGTCATAAGAACCGAACCGACAGTAAGCACACCGCACATTGCAGTTGCAGTTAATTTTTTGATTATACTTTTCATTGTTTACACCTATTTATATTGTTTAGCTATCCAAACCGACAATATGTTTCTGAATCAATGTTGCGTCAACAACACTGATTTCGCCGTCATCGTTTACATCGCTGTTAAAAAGCTGAAGCTTGTCAAAGTCCTCAATACCTGCAACATATTTTTGAACAAGCGTTGCATCTACAATTGTGATAGAATCATCCTTGGTTATATCGCCTCGAATAAGACCGTATAGGCGTGCACCCTGTACAGCACGATTAAAGGACAGTCCGTCCTTTCTTCTGTAGTTAAGATACATCGACAATTCGGTTCTTACACCGATTTTCTTTGAAATATAAAGTTCGGCATAACCGTCCTTATCAGGGACAATTGCCGTTACAGCCGCACCGCTCTTTACACACATACCCGAAGTTTCGCAATAATCTTTTTTGTCGGAGCTTGCGGAATCGTAATCCTTGTGAGACCAAGCAAAGGTGTGTGTACTATCGTCATCAAGGGTTTGAGTAACAGAGCCGTCCTCGTTAAAGTAAGGCGAAAAAGTAGATAATTTAATTTTTACCTTTATATATTCTCCGCCGGTGTTATCAAATGTATAAATGTCATATATGTTTGTAAAATAAGAACCGCTCAGGTTTGTCAATTTATTGTAATAAAACTCCTGATTTTTCGGGAGATTTAAAAATTTCAGTTTATTCACGCAATCTTTAAAATATACGCTGTATCCTTTGCCTGCCATATTTTCAAACATAACACCGTAATACTTTGGATTGCTTTCGTTATAGCCTGTTGCCGTAACAAGAACTTGATTATTACTGATTTTACGGGTTTCGCCCATTAGTTTGAAATCTCTTTCATCACCAATCCATTTTGCGTTTGCAACAAACGCAGAGCTTACTGCCAACACACAGCATATTGCGATTGCAGTTATTTTTTTGACTGTTCTTTTCATTGATTACACCAGTTTTTTATTGTTCAGCTGTCCAAACCGACAATATATTTCTGAATCAAGGTTGCATCAACAACACTGATTTCACCGTCATGGTTTACATCGCTGTTAAAAAGCTGAAGCTTATCAAAGTCCTCAATACCTACAACATACTTCTGAACAAGCGTTGCATCAGTAACAGAAATGTATCCGCTTAAATCCGTATCACCGCAAGTTAAACCGACCAGAGTACCTCCGATTCTTCCGCAATCGCGACGAGCTCCGTTTTTAAGTCTGCAATAGCAGTATGACATTACTTTTGTATCTGCGCCAAGCTTTCTTGAAACATATATTTCAGCATAGCCGTCCTTATCGGGAGCAAAGGATGTTACCGCACCTCCGCTTGTCGCATATGCACCGGATTCCGCATAGCAATTAACACCGTTGCTGTCAGTTCCGAAATCTTCGTATGTAAAATCAAAATCCTTGTAAGAACCGTCGCTGAGCTCAACAGTCATTGTTCCGTTTTCATTGAACAGATAGGAAAAATCGGAAAGCTTGATTTTTACCTTAACATATTCACCGCCTGTTTTGTCAAACTGATAGAATGTCTGAACATTACCGAAATAACCGTGACCCTGCGTCATCATATATTTTACGAATTTTTCGCCCTTTGGAAGATTTAAAAATCTCGGTGCGTTGATACAATCTTTAAACCATATATCGTAATCCTTTTCGTCGGTTGTTCTGAACTTTGCACCGAAATTTTTATCGGTATTTTCAGTGTATCCCGTTGTTGTCACAAAAAGCTGATTGTTTGAAATTTTCTGCGTTGTACCTGTAACTTCAAAGTCCTTGTGATTTTCATCTTCGCTTACCGCACCTGTCATAAGAACCGAACCGACAGTAAGCACACCGCACATTGCGATTGCAGTTATTTTTTTAATTGTATTTTTCATTGTTATCCTCCGTGTTTGTAATTTTATCCGCAAATTTGTTCATACTTGTTTCATTTTATCAATCTATTTTTCTTATGTCAATAATTTTAAAATAAATTTGGCATTTACGGCAATATATGCGTATTTTTCCCAATATTAATTATTACAAAATGACAGACAAAATACTCGGGCATTTCTGTTTTTAACACATTAGTTTTAAACAAAAAACAGACTGCACCGTAATACAGTCTGCCATAAATTATGACGCACGCTCACAGATTACATAGTAACGGTCAAAACCGCCGTTGCCGTCACTTATGCAGGTAAACATGGTGAGCAAATCTCTGTCCTTCTGCAAATAGCAGTCGCCTGATTCGCTCGGCTTATTGACTTTGGTTTCAACGACCTTGTAATTGAGTGTATCCCAATAATTTGTGATTGAAACCCTGTCACCAATTTTGAGGTTGCGGAGATTGTCAAAAAAAATTCGACCGATGTACCCCGTGTGACCTGCAAGGACTGCGTTTGTACTCTTACCGCCGATCGGCAATGAGGTTGCACTCATATGTGCCGCACCGTAGCTCATATTTGAGCTGTTCGCACCGAGGTAAATCGGCAGACGCATATTTATTGTTTCGGCGGTCACATAGCCGTAAATGCCGTCGGTTATGCCGTAATCCTCAAGATTGACGGCAGCCTGTGAATAGGTATCGTTGCGGAGCATTTCATACTGGTTTGTTTCAAGTTTTTTGTTATTTTTTTGAAAGTTTTTGCCTTGCCATCAAGAATCCCAGTGTTTATGCGGGTTTGCGGCATTTTATATTTACAATAAAATATCACATTTTGCAGAATTTTATTGTATTTTCTGCATTCTCTCTGTTTTTATCAACACTTTTCAGATGCGTATTGCATTTATGGCAGCATCTTTTTTATAACCGTACTTCCTGCAAAGCATTATCTATTACCCCGCGATATTTTTTGTTTTTACAAAAAGCAAAAAACTGCCGGAGCAGCCCCGGCAGTTTTTTCTTTTATTCTTTTTATCTATTATCTATAAGAAGTCTTTATTCTTCTAAATCTGCGTGATGTACAAAGGCATCTTTATCTTCCGGCGGTTTTCTCCAATCCCCGTAGTGTACGGTCAGTTCTTCATCATAGCCTGCCGGTACCGGGAACTTTCTTCCTTTAATGATACCGTAATCTGTGTCCTCATACAAATCCGAACGATAAAAACACGTTTCATCAATTGCATTGTTGCAGGCATAAGACCAGCCCGTTTTCTGTCCCTGATATTTAGAAGACGCCTTCTCCCACATTTTACAGACTTTCGGTGTCGTTGTAAATTTTCCTAAAAAGCGGAGTACGCCAACCTGTAATTTTTGTAGTCCGGTATATTTCTCATCTTTTAACTGGTAACGTTTTGACATGCCCAGTCCGTAAATGACCTTATACCGGAATTTCATCATTTTTCTTTTAAATTCACTGTCCGGCGCAACATCAAAAATAAAAACATCGATTCCGATTCGGTTCTGATAATTCTTATAGTAGCGGTCCTCTGCCGTTTCTTCCCTTAACGGATACCGCTCATCATAGATTCTTGGAATAAAATCGTAAAATGCAGGGCTGTAATCCTGCGGTTCAATAAAGTGCAGGTATTCCGGCAGGTGCTTTCTCATTGCCTCACAAAATGCCGGATAATCTTCACGAAATACCTTAATATCCATGTCATCATCCCACGGAATAATATCCTGTTCTCTTAATGAACCAAGCTCCGTGCCGGAATCCAGAAACCACCGGACATTTTCTTTTTTACAAATGTCATCAATAATACATAATGTTTCAAATAACAGCTTATGCAATTCTTCTCTTTTCATCTTTTCGTACCCCTTATTTCTGACTTTGTGCCAGCGCATCTTTATATCCTAAGAACAAAGACACTGCCATTCTTAAAATACATACAACCAGTAATGCAATACAGAATGCCCACATATCTGCAAGGTAAAGCGTTACCGGAATACAGATTGCGCAGAATGCTGCTGCATATACTACATTAATATACAGCTGATACCTCGCTTTTGAAAAGCGAAGCAGAATGACTGTAATTACATTTGTGACAAAATAAAAGACCTGTGCCATATTTGCAATAATAAAAAACTGCTTCACTTCATGATAATTCTGTGGATATAAAATATATATCAGAATATGTGAGGCAATCGTACAAAGCAGCGTTCCAATCACAACTGCTGCCAGCGAAAATACAGTCACCAGATTCATAAATTTCAAATTCAAATTTCCCTTGTATTTTGCAAGGTAACCGATAATAACACTGTTAAGCGGTGTTGAAATCAATGAAACCGTCTTTCCCAACAGCGATGCGATATAATATACCGTTACCGCTGTTCCGTCAATAAATATTTTTAAAACCAGTCTGTCACCGTTAAATACGATATTGGAAATGATATCTGTGATAATTAAAACGATAACAACTTTAAAAACTTCTTTAAATGATTCTTTTGAAAATTCCGTATCCTTTTTGAAAACAGAACCTTTGGCAAAAACCATTATGAGTCCTGCGATTTCTCCCGGAATTAATGCCAATGCCCACATACCGGTTACTTTAAATAACACAATACCGATTAAATATCCGATACTAATAAAAAGGTAATATAAAAAGTAACCTTTGTAATTCAGATGCAGCCTGTACTCCACATCCGCATAAAAGCGCCACATTGTAAGAATCGTAAGAATTAAAAATGTAACCGCTTCAGTCACTGTCATCGGAACGCCGCAGAACTTTACAATGATGAGCATTACCGGAATCACGATTACAGAGGATGCCATAAGAATGATATTGTAATTGATATTCCATGTATCCTTTGTCGCGCTCTCTGTCATCCGGGCATAATTACATGCACTGCCGACAGAAATAGCGATAATGTTCATAATTGATATCAGATATAAAATGTTTCCGTATTCTTCACTGCCAAGGTGGTTGTTCCACACCGGATAAACTAAAAACTGAACAACAACGTTCATTAACATTAATCCTGCAATACTCCACATGGAATCCGTCAGCAGTGCTTTAATCTTTTCTTTCATACTTATTTCCATTCTGACTTCTATTTATTTGTATAAACTGAAAATGCTACGAACCCGAAAGTCCGTAGCATTTCTAGTCAGCGGAGAAAGAGGGATTTGAACCCTCGCGCCGGTTGCCCGACCTACACCCTTAGCAGGGGCGCCTCTTCAGCCTCTTGAGTATTTCTCCAGATTCTGTTACAAATCATATAATGTGTTAAACACGAATATTAGAATACCAAAGAAATATCTGTTTGTCAATATCATTTATCAACTTATTTGCAATATTTTTTTGCAGCCTGTTCGTAAAGGTCTGTTCCTTCACTGTCAATGACCACAATAACCGGGAAATCTTCAACTTCCAGTCTGCGGATGGCTTCTGTTCCAAGGTCATCATAAGCTATGACCTCAGATGATTTTATGCGCTGTGAAAGCAGTGCCCCCGCACCGCCGATTGCCGCAAAGTAAACGGCCTTGTTCCGCACAATGGCGTCCTTGACTGCCTGGGAGCGCTTTCCCTTTCCAATCATTCCCTTTAAACCGAGATCTAACAGGGTCGGCGCATACTTATCCATTCTGCTTGCCGTTGTCGGTCCTGCCGAACCGATTGGTCGTCCCTGTCTTGCCGGTGACGGTCCCATATAATAAATCACCGTATCCTGCATCTTTATCGGCAGTTCCTTATGTTCGCCGATTGTTTCATACATTCTTTTATGCGCAGCATCTCTTGCTGTATAAATCGTTCCCGTAATATATACATAATCCCCTGCTTTTAAATCTTTAATATCAGATTCCTTCAACGGGGCAGTAATGTGCTTTTCCATATTCTTCTCCTTTTCTAAACTTATGAGCTGTTTTGTCACGAAATAGCGATGAGAATTTCGCGCAGGCGATTTCTCATCTGCCATATAAGTAGATTTGCTTTTGTCGCGCATCAGCATTATTTTTCATACTTTATATCGTCCGTGTCACATGGCGGTTGACGTGACAGCAGATATTAACTGCCACCGGAAGTCCCGCGATGTGTGTCGGATAGGTTTCGATGTTGACTGCCAGCGCCGTTTTGGTTCCCCCAAGTCCACCCGGTCCGATGCCTAAACAGTTGATTTTTTCAAGCATTTCTTCCTCTAAGTTTCTGACATACTCTTTTTCCGGCTTTTCATGCAGATTTCTGGTCAGTGCCTTTTTCGCTAAAAATGCACATTTTTCAAATGTACCGCCGATACCGACACCCACAACCATTGGCGGACAGGCATTCGGACCTGCATCTTTAACGGCCGTTAAAATTGCTTCTTTCACACCTTCAATGCCGTCTGCCGGTTTTAACATGAAAACACGGCTCATATTTTCACTGCCAAAGCCCTTTGGCGCAACGGTGATTTCCACTTTATCACCCGGCACGATGTCATAATGGATAACTGCCGGTGTATTGTCCTTGGTATTTTCACGGTAAATCGGGTCTTTGACAACGGATTTTCTTAAATATCCGTCAACGTATCCCTGACGCACACCCTCATTGACCGCATCGGTAAGACCGCCGCCCGTGATATGGACTTCCTGTCCGACTTTAACAAAAACAACCGCCATACCGGTATCCTGACAAATCGGAATCATGTCTTCTCCTGCAATTTGCAGATTTTCCTGAAGCTGTCCTAAAATCTGTCTGCCAAGAGGAGATTCTTCCTCCACTGCTGCCGCATCATACACTTCTTTCATATCCTTTGACAGAAAATGATTCGCTTCAATACACATTTCCTTAATATTTTTGATAATTTCATTTACATCAACTTCCCGCATACCTTTATCCCTTTCAAAAACGCAGTGTAAGGTTTTACTGCGTGTCATTACTCACATCTTCTTTATAGCGTATACCATTTTAATTCATAAGTCAAAAGTTTTCAAAATTTTTGATTTACCAGTGCAGAAAATCCAGAAATCTTTTCAGTTCCTCGTTCCAGAACTTCCACTCATGTCCAAGCTCCGGGATTTCATCATAGGTGTAATCAAATCCGGGGTGTGCCGTAAAATAATCGCGCAGAATGTGATTTTGCATAAGCCACGGATCTTTTCCACCACACGCATGGAAAATTCGCGGCTTATCCACATTTTCAGTCAAAAGTTTCCCCGCAAGGTGGGTAAGCCCGTAGTCATTTTCGTGTAAATCGCCCTCACCAAACAACAGCAGCCTGCTTTTTTGCTTTGCAGGTGATGAAAAATCAGAGTCCGCCTTATCGCCTGCCGAAAATGCACCGACACCCGCAAATTTTTGTGGATATGATAGCGCCGTATGCAGACAGCCGTATCCGCCGTTTGAAAATCCGGCAATGTAGTTGTCCTGTCTTTCACCGGAAATACACGCAAACATGTTCCAGATAACAGACGGCAGTTCCTTTCCCACAAACGTACCAAAGGCGTCCCCGATATTCATATTGACAAAACAGGATTCATGGACATTCGGAAGCACCGCTGCAAAATGCTTTTCCTCTGCCAGTTCAACCAGTGGTGTGTGATACAGCCATGCCGTATGATCGCCGCTTCCGCCGTGATACAGCCACAGACATTTCAGTTTCTCCCCTTTTTTTAGATTTTCAGGCAGTACAACCATACAGTCAATGCCATAACGCAGTGTAATTGAAAACAGATTGATATTCATTACCGGCATAGGCTCCTCCAATCCGGTGACACAGGCACCTTATCATTTAAAATCTGAATTGTATTTTGTATGCACGCATCCCAGTACGTCCAGTCATGTCCGCCGGTTTCCGTGATATAATGCACATTAAAGTTTTCCTGCTTCATCGCCTCGTACAGCTTCCGGCTCATTTCAATGCGCTTATCCTGTAATCCACAGGTAATGAAAATTTCCGGAAGGTTATCCACATTTCCCGATAAATTTATGCCGGTTTTGTGTGTAAGTTCAAATAAATCTGCTGCCGCCGTGGAAAAATCCTCTTTTTCACCAAAAACCGGTTTTAAATCGAGTCCCTGCGGTCTTAAAAAACGCTCCGATATGTCAAGCAGTCCCGAATAGGAAAATGCTTTTCCGTATAATTCCGGTCTTTTTAACGCCGCATGAACCGCTCCGTATCCTCCCATCGACATTCCGGCGATGAAACGGTCTTCTTTTTTTGGCGAAAGGTCAAACCACGTTTCGCATTTTTCGATGAGTTCCTCTGTCAGAAATGTAAAATAGTCTTTTCCGTAACGGTTGTTGACATAACATTTGTTGTTGCCGGACGGCATCACCACTGCAATATTTTTTCCTTCTGCGTAATCCGCAACACGGGATTTTAGCAGCCATGATGCATAATCACCCCCTGCGCCGTGTAAAAGATACAAGGTTTTATATCCGCCACGCCCCTGCGGCATTAAGACATTTGTCATGACCGGCATTCCCAATGCCTTGGATTCAAAATTTATACTTATCCATGCCATTTTTTTCTTACTCCTGTTTAAAAATTGCCGCACGAAGAAACGGCATCTTCTGATGTCCCCTCCATGCGGCAGTTTCAATGATTGTTTATTCACTCTCTGTGTTTTCTTCGTCGTTTTCTGTTTCTATTTCTTCGCCTTTTTCATTTTCAGGCTTTTTAGAAACTTTTGCAATCGTTGCAACAGTTACATTCTCATCAAGATTAATCAGTTTGACGCCGGATGTAATTCTGCCAAGCTTTGAAATGTCTTTACATTCAATCTGGATAATCACACCTTCTGTCGTAATTAACATGACTTCACGTGTGTCATCAACTGCCTTGACACCGACTACATTTCCGGTCTTTTCGCTGATCTTGTAACACTTGATTCCCTTGCCGCCTCTGTGCTGGACTGTAAATTCATTCATATCCGTGATTTTACCGAGTCCCTTTTCAGAAACGATTAACAGCGAATCGCCCTGTGTATCAAGCTGCATGCCGACTACTTCATCTTCGTCTAACAGATTCATGCCGATAACGCCCATAGAACTTCTGCCGGTCTTTCTTACATCAGATTCATGGAATCGGATACACTGTCCGAGTTTTGTTACAAGCAGAATATCCTTTGTGTTATCGGTTAATTTTACTTCAATTAATTCATCGTCATCACGCAGATTAATTGCCTGAAGACCTGTCTTTCTGATATTGGCATACTCTTTTAACTGGGTCTTTTTTACAATACCCTTCTTTGTTGCCATAAACATATAATCTGAATCATTAATATGTTTTGTATCCACAGGAATCACGGCTGTAATCTGTTCTTCCGGCTGGAGCTGCAGCAGATTAATAATTGCCGTTCCTCTTGAGGTTCTGCCAGACTCCGGAATTTCGTAAGCCTTTAACTTATAGGCACGTCCCTGGTTCGTAAAGAATGTCAGGCTGTGGTGTGATGTCGTCATGAATAAATCTTCAATAAAGTCATCTTCTAAGGTCTGCATTCCCTTAATGCCCTTGCCGCCTCTGTGCTGGCTCTTGAAATTATCCGGTGTCATGCGCTTGATGTATCCGAGATTGGTTCTTGCAATAATAACATCTTCATCCGGGATTAAATCTTCCATGGATAAATCGTATTCGTCAAATCCAATCTGTGTTCTTCTTTCATCGGCATATTTATCCGCAATGGCACTGATTTCTGTCTTGATGACGGTAAGGAGCTTTTTCTTGTCACTTAAAATTGCCTTGTATTCCGCAATCTTTGCAAGCAGTTCCTTTAATTCAGCTTCCAGCTTCTCTCTTTCCAGACCTGTCAGTGCACGCAGACGCATATCCACGATTGCCTGTGCCTGTGCTTCGGAAAGTCCGAATTCACTCATCAGCCCTTCCTTGGCAATCTGTACATTCTGCGAACCTCTGATAATCTGGATGACACGGTCAATATTGTCAAGCGCAATCATTAAGCCCTCTAAAATGTGGGCCCGTTCTTCAGCTTTATTTAAATCATACTGCGTTCTTCTTGTGACAACTTCTTCCTGATGCAGAAGGTAATACTTGAGCATATCGTAAAGGTTTAATACCTTTGGCTGGTTGTCAACAAGCGCCAGCATAATCACACCAAATGTATCCTGTAACTGGGTATGCTTGTACAGCTGGTTTAAAATGATGTTTGCATTGACATCACGGCGCAGTTCAATACAGATTCTCATACCGCTTCGGTCAGATTCATCACGCAGTGCCGTAATGCCGTCAATCTTTTTATCGCGGACCAGTTCCGCTATTTTCTGGATTACTTTGTATTTCAGGGCCATCTCGCCGTAGTTTTTTCCACTGGCCAGACAGTCCTTGACGATCTGAATGCGCTCTTCCCGTGTGGTGTCCCGTCCCTGCTTCATGCAGCTTCCGCCTCCTGAATTCTTTCTGGAGTTGAAATCTCCATGAGCATTATACACCTTTATCCACTGTTGGAGGCTCCTTGTGCTGCGAATACAATATTTTTGGCAGATACTAAGTATACTATCTTTTCCAAACAAGTACTCCTTTGTCGCAGCTTCTTTGACTTCCGGAGGATAGCAACGGTTCCTTTTTGCTTGAACAAATGCATTTGATCCTTCCGCTCTATATAGAGCTATCCATAGTTCCATTGTTGATATGACTACTGATAATTTCGCCGCTGCAGATTTAAGCCCCATCTCACCCCGAAGGTATGCCTCTACGATTTGAACCTTTTCTTCTGCGCTGGCTTTTGCTTTCCGTGGCATAATAATGCTCCCCCTTGATTTTAAGTGAATTTGTTTTTTCACTGTTTCATCAAGGGGGAGCATATCATACAGCGTTCCGTTACTGTCATATTGGAGATGTCAGGATGGCAATCATAGTGTCCGAAATGCCGCGCAAGGCTGCAGGGGTGAGCGGCATGAATGCAGGACTACCGCGGAAGCAGCCTGTCTGTGCGGATGTAAAACAAACAAGAAGAAATCAATGTAGCGACCTATTAGTGCTGGGAGCGAGAGCCATTGGCTGCTGCTAAACTATCGCCGTGCTCCGGTGGGCCGTGTTAATTCCATTGAGAGGCCTTGATGATAACAGATACGTATTGTGACCTCGCTTCTAGATACCGGCCTTATTCCTTTTTAGATTGCAAAAGAAGTAAGTTTGCTGATGTATCATAAAATTACTGAAAGTATTACCGTAAATTTACCTGTACAGAGGGATTGAATTATCTCTAAATCCTGTGGTATTCTTATGCTGTGAAGAAAGAAATGCTTTTTGAGTCGCTCAAGGAGCATTTCTTTCTTGTTATTATGGCTCCTGAAGAATATGTAGAAGAGGTGATATAAATATATGAAAGAGAGTGTTTGCCGGATATCCAGATGTAGTAAATGTTGATCAACTTAGAGAGATGTTAGGTGGCATAGGCTACAAGGTGGCATATGGTCTGCTGCACGATGGCAGCATTCGCTTTTCATGATAGGGAACGCATTAGTCCAATATGCTGTGGTACTGGTGAAGAGTTCGAGAGCAGCGTAAGGGCGTCTGGAAAGCACGGAGATTCCGAGCCTACATCTGGAAACAATGGGAAGTTCCGAAAGTGGGAATACGGAATCTTATGAAGCTGGACATACCGAAATATTCTTTCTACAGATGGTGGTATGTGAAAGCCTGTTGGGACGTGGCCGGAGATTCAGTGCTAACATAGTTAATAAAGAACGATCGGCTCGTACGGGCAGGATACTACAGTATCCGCACCCGATACGAGCCGTTGCACTTAAGCGATTGAACTGCCGTGTACAGAACTGTGCGCGCGGTAGCCTGAGAGGACGGGGCTTGCACCCTGCCTATTTGATTGTTCATATTAAGATATTGCCCAGTGAGGGCACGATATTTTGAGGGGGGGATTACGTGTTCAAAGAATACTCCGATATCCTAACGGTTTCTCAAGTTGCAAAGGCTCTGGGACTTGGACGAAATACCGTGTATCAACTTGTCCATACGCATCAGATAGGCTATAAGCGCATTGGTACAAAAATCATTATACCAAAGGCGTGCTTAATTGACTTTGTGCTGTCAGCACGCTATACTGTAGCCAATCCATAATAGCAGACAATCTTCGCTGTCGAAAGGAGTTATTATGACAGGGAGTCTGCAAGTAAAAAATGGCAAATACTATATGGTGCTCAACAGTACCGAAAACGGAAAGAGAAAACAAAAATGGATATCTACCGGCCTGCCTGAAAAAGGAAATAAACGCAAGGCGGAACAGATGCTGCGGGAGAAGCTGACGGAAGAAGAAAAGCGAAATCCGGTAGTGTGTTCAGATATGACTGTGGCGGATTGTGTTCGGCGATGGCTTACACGTATGAGGCGGCGAGTAGATGAGGTGACATACAGAAGTTATCAGCACACGGCTGAAACACATATCCTTCCATACTTTGACGAGAACAGGCTAAAACTGTGCGATTGTACGGTAGAGGTGCTTCAGACTTATTTTGATGAGAAATATCGGAACGGCCGTAAAGATGGCAAGGGCGGACTGTCCTCTAAAACCATGCGCCACCATAAAGGTATTTTGGGCCAGGCATTAGCGGAATGCGTGAAAGATGGGCTGATTCCATCGAACCCTTGTCAATATGTTGAAATGCCGCGCAGAGAACGCCATGAAGCGCATTTCTATAGTGCGGAGCAGCTGCAGCAGCTTATTACAGCCCTGAACGGTGATCCGATACAGCCGCTTGTAAAGATCGCAGCGCTTTATGGACTGCGGCGCAGCGAACTTCTCGGCTTGAAGTGGGACAGTATTGATTTTGAAAATGGTATGGTGCTGATTCGCCACACGGTTTGTAAGATGATTGTCACCGTGGAAAAGGATAAGACGAAAACCCAAAGCAGCCGCCGAAGCTTTCCTATGACAGAAGAAGCACGGGAGATTTTTCTGAAAGCAAAAGCTGAGGAAGAAGAAAACCAGCGTTTGTTCGGCAAGGCCTACCAGAAGAATGACTATGTTTTCAAATGGCCCGATGGGCGCACATTTGCTCCGGACTATGTGACGCATCATTTTTCAAAAATGCTTGAACGGTATGGAATGCCACACATTCGATTCCATGAACTCCGTCATAGTTGCGCCAGTCTGTTGCTGAATAACGGTTGCGGCCTGAAAGACGTACAGGAATGGATGGGACACAGCGACATTCAAACGACTGCCAATATCTACGGGCATTTGGATACCTCCAGAAAGCAAAGCCTTGCAGATAAGCTGACAGAATGCCTGAATGAAAGATGTTAGAAAAACGTTAGAAAAAAGGTGTATGAAGCTTATCCTGAGATAAAATAAAAACCGCGAACCCATTGAAATCAATAGGTTCGCGGTGGTACGCCGTGAGGGATTCGAACCCCCGGCCTTCTGGTCCGTAGCCAGACGCTCTATC
>OJNJ01000309.1_pt1 | contig 27797 bp, 32 predicted proteins | sample 1597491 | NCBI WGS metagenome assembly OJNJ01 (sample SAMEA2452132, study PRJEB22498) | human gut metagenome | biome: human feces; feature: human gut; material: feces | place: Australia | collected 2012 | reverse complement strand
AGGACTTTATCAATAAGTTAATGGAAATGTATAATCGGAATACGAATAATGATAAAAATGAGGTTGCCGAAAAGACGAGAGAGTTTATCAATGAACGTATTAAGATTATTGATGAGGAACTTGGTACTACAGAGGATAAACTGGAAGCTTTTAAAAGAAATGCAGGATTGACGGATATCAGTAGTGATGCCCAATTAGCAGTATCGGGAAATGCTGAATATGAAAGAAAACGTGTAGAAAATGGAACTCAAATTAATTTAGTTCGTGATCTTAATAAATATATCAATAATCCGTCGAATGAGTATGAGGTGTTACCTAGTAATATCGGTTTATCTGATAATGGGCTAACTACTCAAATAGATCGTTATAATGAATTGATTATTGAGCGTAAGCGTTTACTCCGTACTTCTACGGAGAGTAATCCGATGATTGTAAATCTGGATACAAGTATTCGTGCCATGAAAGCAAATGTAAAAGCTGCTATTGATGGGACTTTACAAGGCTTGCTTATCGTGAAGGCTGATTTGGATCGTGAGTCCAGTCGTTTTTCCCGTCGTATCAGTGATGCTCCGGGGCAAGAACGGCAGTATGTAAGTATTGCACGTCAGCAGGAAATCAAGGCTGGGCTTTATTTGATGCTTTTGCAGAAACGTGAAGAGAATGCTATTACTTTAGCCGCTACTGCGAATAATGCGAAGATTATTGATGAGCCGGCGGTTGAAGGTGGGCCAGTATCTCCTAAGCCTAGGATAATCTACTTAATTGCTTTAGTGGTAGGAGTGGGGTTGCCTGTCGGTACTATTTTCTTAATTGATCTGACTAAATTTAAAATAGAAGGTCGTGGCGATGTTGAGAAATTAACAAGGTTACCTATTGTCGGTGATGTACCGTTAACCAGCGAAAAAGCTGGTTCTATTGCTGTTTTTGAGAATCAGAATACTTTAATGAGCGAAACTTTCCGTAATATCCGTACTAACCTTCAGTTTATGCTTGAGAATGATCAGAAAGTAATTTTAGTGACTTCGACAGTTAGTGGTGAGGGTAAGTCTTTTATTTCTTCAAATCTTGCGATTAGTCTATCTCTGTTAGGAAAGAGGGTAGTAATTGTAGGGCTTGATATTCGTAAACCCGGTTTGAATAAGATTTTTAATATCCCTCGAAAGGAGCAAGGAATCACCCAATATCTGTCGAATCCAGAGAAAAATCTAATGGATTTTGTTCAGATTTCAGATTTCAGTAAGAATTTATATATTCTTCCAGGTGGAACAGTACCACCTAATCCTACGGAATTACTGGCTCGTGATGGATTAGATAAAGCGATTGAAGCTTTGAAAGAGAACTTTGACTATGTGATTTTGGATACTGCTCCTGTTGGTATGGTGACCGATACTTTGCTTATAGGTCGTGTGGCTGACTTATCTGTTTATGTATGCCGTGCAGATTATACCCGGAAAGCGGAGTTTACCTTGATTAATGAGTTGGCTGTTGATAATAAACTTCCCAATATCTGTACCGTTATTAATGGTCTTGATCTCCAAAAGAAGAAATATGGTTATTATTACGGTTACGGTAAATATGGTAAATACTATGGTTATGGTAAGCGTTATGGCTATGGTTACGGGTATGGAGAACATAAGGTAAAGGAAGACTAGTGAAAGTTGTGGGCTAATTCACAGGAAGTTTCAAGTAAAATATTACAAGATGGCTCAAATGCTGAGTCGGTTTACGCTTATATCCGTCCTTTAATAGTTTTAGTATCAACTCTTTGCTTAATATATATAGCTAGAAAAGAAAAGATTATAGCATAACTTATAATAAATGAACAAACAACAAGCTAACAACAAACGGATAGCGAAAAATACCTTGTTGCTGTATTTTCGGATGCTGTTCCTGATGGTAATATCCCTCTATACAAGTAGAGTGGTACTTTTGGCCCTAGGTGTAGATAACTTCGGTATTTATAATGTAGTGGGTGGCTTGGTGGCTATGTTCTCCATGCTTTCTGGATCTTTATCTGCAGCCATCAGCCGATTTATTACATATGAATTAGGCACGGGTAACAAGGAAAAACTAGAGAAGATATTTTCATCAGCAGTTACCATCCAATTTTTTTTGGGAGCCGTCATTGTGCTCTTAGCCGAGACCGTAGGCGTTTGGTTTCTGAATGCCAAGATGGTCATTCCGGTCGACCGGATGGTTGCGGCCAACTGGGTCCTGCAATTCTCTATCCTTACCTTTGTGGTGAACCTAATCAGCGTTCCCTACAATGCTGCCATCATTGCCCACGAACGCATGTCAGCCTTTGCTTACATAAGCATTGTGGAAGCTATTGGTAAGTTGGCTATCGCATATTTAATCCAGATAACCCCGTTTGATGTATTGATCTTCTACTCCATCCTACAAGCAGCTATCGCGTTTCTGCTACGCTTAATTTATGGCATCTATTGCAAACGCTATTTCGAGGAATGCACATTCCATTGGATGTGGGATTTAAGCTTACTGAAAAACATGTTTGGCTTTGCTGGGTGGAATTTCATTGGGGCTTCATCGGCTTTGCTTCGCGACCAAGGAGGAAATATAGTAATCAACCTGTTTTGTGGTCCCACAGTAAATGCTGCACGAGGTATAGCTAGCCAAATCAATGGCGCTGTTATGGGGTTTGTAAGTAACTTCATGACAGCTGTGAATCCGCAAATTACTAAAAGTTATGCATCTGGTAATCGTGCATATATGATGACGCTCATCTATCAAGGTGCACGGCTGTCATTTTTTATGCTCCTCTTTTTGTCATTGCCCATTATCTGTAACACACCTTATATATTGCAGCTGTGGTTGAAAGAAGTGCCAGAACATACAGTTTTATTTGCTCAACTTACTTTAATATTTGCTTTGAGCGAGTCTATTTCAAACCCTTTGATTACGGTCATGTTGGCTACAGGTAGAATTCGTAATTATCAATTAGTAGTGGGAGGGTTTCAAATGATGAATCTACCTATCTCTTATGTATTGTTGCGAATGGGGTGGATACCTGAAACAGTGCTTATTGTAGCTATTGTCATTTCGCAATGCTGCTTGGCATCACGGTTATACATGCTCCGAGGTTTGATAGGTTTAAAAGCTCGCCATTATTTACATAATGTATATTTCAATGTCCTTTCAGTAAGTGTATGTGCTGTAATCCTTCCGATGATTGCATCTTATTATTTGAGAGAAGGATTCATCAGTTTTATTCTTATTTGCTTATTATGTGTGTTTTCTGTATCAGTATCTGTATATTATATTGGATGTACTACTCAAGAACGTATATTTATTAAGAACAAGGTCAGTCAGATTCAAAACAAAATCTTCAATAAATAATCACTTTATATATTCATATGATTCAAATCACAAATCCTGCAGATTGTTGCGGATGTACGGCTTGCGCGAGTGTCTGTGTGCACAATGCCATCACCATGCAGCCCGATGCATTAGGCTTTCTCTACCCTGTAGTAGACAAAGACAAGTGTACAGACTGTGGCTTATGCGAGAAGGTATGTGCTTTCAATGATAATTATGACACCTCGCTTAATCTGCCACGACCAGAAGCCTATGCAGCACGGCACAAAGATATGAGCGAAGTAGAAACTAGCCGCAGTGGGGCAGCTTTTATAGCTATATCAGATTGGATATTAAAACATGATGGTGTAGTATATGGTGCAGGTTATGCCGACCATTTTCGGGTGGTGCATAAACGTGCTACGACGAAGGAAGAACGTAATGAATTTAAAGGCAGTAAGTACGTACAGAGTGATTTGACTGGCGTTTTTCGACAAGTCAAACAAGATCTTAAGGGTGGTAAAATCGTTTTGTTTTCAGGAACCCCCTGCCAAACATCAGGGCTCAATTCTTATGTAGGTAAAAAACTTCGTGAGAATCTTTATCTGTTAGATATTGTATGTCATGGTGTACCTGGACCCAAGTTGTGGGATAGCTATTTGTGCTATCTAGAAAAGGAACAAGGTGATAAGATCAGTTGGGTAAACTTCAGAGATAAACAAGCATATGGTTGGGCCGCCCATCATGAAACATTTAAATTTGTTAATGGAGGGGATAAAATGAGCTTTACATATTTATTTTATCAGTACATTACATTCCGTTATTCATGTGGTAAGTGCCATTTTTGTAATACTCGAAGACCTAGTGATATCACAATAGCTGACTATTGGGGGTGGCAGAAAACAGATCCAAATATAAACAAAGATGATAAAGGTGTATCGTTGGTTTTCGTAAATACAGAAAAAGGACGCAGATTATTTGAAGCAGTGAAGAATGATTTAGATTTTATTCCTGCAAAAATAGAGAACTGTATTCAGCCTAATTTACAGCATCCGTCGGAAATACATCCTAAGCGTATGGATTTTGAAAGAGATTTTGCTAAGCATGGCTTTAAATATGTTATGTATCACTATGGAGATGTAGGCTGGAGATATAGGACTAGGAAGATAAAAAGGAATATCATTTTTAACATCAAGATAGTTCTAAAGAAAATTCTATTTTTGTATATTTCTTAAATTTATTTTTCCTTTTTTCTTCTCAATGGATATAATGAATAATAATAAATAGTACACAAAAAATGAATATTGCTATTGTCGGCACAGGCTATGTAGGCTTGGTGTCTGGTACTTGTTTTGCAGAAATGGGTGCCCATGTAACATGTGTTGATGTAGATGTCAACAAAATCAACAAACTAAAAGCTGGCGAAATGCCTATTTACGAACCTGGTTTGGAAGAGTTAGTGAAACGTAATGTTAGTTATGGTCGTTTGAATTTTACGACAGATCTTACCGAGGTTCTAGATGATGTAGAGGTCGTGTTCTCTGCTGTAGGTACACCTCCAGATGAGGATGGATCGGCAGATTTAAAATATGTATTGGCAGTTGCACGTCAATTTGGGAAAAATATCCATAAATATACCATCTTAGTTACTAAATCGACTGTACCTGTAGGTACTGCACAAAAGGTGAAAGCCGCCATCCAAGAAGAATTGGACAAACGTGGTGTACAAGTTCCTTTTGATGTAGCTTCAAACCCCGAATTCTTAAAAGAAGGTGCAGCCATCAAGGACTTTATGAGTCCCGACCGAGTAGTTGTAGGTACTGAAAGCAAGAAGGCTGAAGAGGTTATGACTAAGCTGTACCAACCTTTCTTAATCAATAATTTCCGTGTTATTTTCATGGATATTCCAAGTGCTGAAATGACTAAGTATGCAGCCAATGCTATGCTTGCTACTCGTATTAGCTTTATGAACGACATTGCTAACTTGTGCGAACGTGTGGGTGCTAATGTAGACCATGTTCGTAAAGGTATTGGTGCAGATGCTCGTATCGGCCAGAAGTTCCTTTATGCTGGTTGCGGTTATGGTGGTTCTTGTTTTCCTAAAGACGTAAAAGCTTTGGTTCACACCGGTATGGATAATGATTACCACATGGAAGTAATCGAAGCCGTAGAGCGTGTCAACGAACGTCAGAAGAGTATTGTATATGATAAACTCTTAAAGATGATGCCTGAACTTAATGGCAAAACTGTTGCTATGTTAGGTTTGGCATTCAAACCCGAAACCGATGATATGCGCGAGGCTCCTGCATTGGTTGTGATTGATAAATTACTGAAAGTTGGTGCCAATGTACGTGTATTTGACCCCATTGCCATGCCCGAATGCAAACGTCGTATTGGTGATGTGGTGACCTATACTGAAAACCTTTATGATTGTGCTGATGGTGCAGATGCTTTGTTGCTTTTGACTGAATGGCGCCAATTCCGCCTGCCTACTTGGAATGTAATTTGTAAAGTAATGCATGGTCGAGTGATTGTAGATGGACGCAACATCTGGAATCGCGAGGAATTGGAAGAACTTGGATATAAGTATACTCGTATTGGGGAGAAGTAATTAGATGTTTTACAAATAAAGCAGATAACAATACTTATAATCAGATTAACATGAATATTGGTATACTAACATTTCATTGTGCTTACAATTATGGCGCAGTTCTGCAGTGCTATGCTTTGCAAAAGCATTTAGAATCGTTAGGCTTTAATGTCACAATAATAAATTATACCCCTTTTTATTTAGCCTCCAAAAGGCCAAAGGTTAATTTACGTACATTTGTTAATAGGCATCCTATTTTATCTTTAAATAGATACATATCATTCACGAGTAAGCTACAGAGACAATTTGATAAATTCTTAGAATTTTCCGATTTACATCTCAATTTATCAAAAAAATGCAAGAATTATGATCAATTGAGTTCAGTTATCTCATCATTAGATACGATTATTATTGGAAGTGACCAAGTTTGGAGTGAGACCTTTAATGGTAAGGATAGTGTTTGGTATGGACAATTTCCCAATTTTAAAGGTCGTGTGATTACTTATGCTGCAAGCGCTGGAGATGTGAATAAGTTTAAAACTAACATTCCAGAAGTATTAGAAGCAATAAAAAGATTTGATTCAATTTCAGTTAGGGAAGTTGATTTGCAGAATACGTTGAGTGAGTATGGCGTAAATGATGCAGTAACCGTAGTAGATCCCACTCTTTTATTGGATAAGAAGAGTTGGAGTGTGTTTTTAGATAAGCCTATAGAATCAGAAAAATACATATTGGTTTATCAAGGGCGAGATGACGATGCTTTGATGAATTATGCCAAATCTTTGGGGACTATTCATCATTGCAAAGTAATTTCCTGTGATTTCTATGCCAATAGCTTTCAAGATGGTATATCTCAATGTGTCGCTGGTCCCAAAGAATTTCTGAATTTGGTTCATAATGCATTTTGTGTAATAACTTCTTCATTTCATGGAACGGCGCTATCAATTTTGTTGGAAACGCGCTTCTTTGCCTTCTTTAAAGGAGATGGTGGAGACATACGAGCTAAAGCTTTATTAGAATCTTTGAATCTTTGTAATAGAATTATAGATCGAAATTCCCTACCATGTGCAAATGAAGAAATTGACTGGAATACTGTTAAAGAAAAAATAACATTATTAAAGGAGAGAGCTAATAAATATTTATTAGAAAATGCATGAACAATAGATTAGATTATATTGATAAATTAAGAGGATTTGCTATATTATGTGTATTAGTAGGCCATATACTTATTATATATACACAGGAGAAGACAAGATATCCGCTTGTCGAAATAATCTATTCCTTTCATATGCCATTATTCTTTTTTGTTAGTGGATATGTCGGATACAAGTCCCAGTCTACTCAAAAGGGTGTATACTCTTTTCTGAAAGGAAAAGTAAAATCATTATTAATTCCATATATTACATGGCTATTTGTCATGCCTTTAATGTTAAATAATGAATATCCTTCTAATTTATCAGCTATTATCCAAAAAATCAATTTTGTTCCAAATTTAAATTATTGGTTTTTACCATTAATGTTTACATTTCATGTAATTTACTTATTCTGGCACAAATATTCTTTTTTTGGGGGGGCAAAAAAGGAATTGGAAGGCTTATTAGTCCTTTTTAGTACAATTGTCTTAACTGGGTTGCTCTTTAAGTCATATTACACTTGTGTATATGCTATTTATGGCTTATCTTTTTTCTTTGGTTATTTCATTTCGAAATACACTATTATTGAAAAGTTCTGTTGTCAAAGAAGGGTAGCTATTTTTTCTATATTTTTTCTTATACTTTTATGGAAGATTTTTCCTTTAGATACTTCAATAAACCCTAGTCCAACTTATTCCCTATTAAATTTAGGATCCTTTTTGGTTACAAGCCTGCTATCAATAATTCTATTCCTTTGTTTTTTTAAAACAGTTACTATGCCATCTTTTGTAAGCTCTGTTTTGATAGAATTAGGGAAATCGACTATGGCTCTATATTTGCTTCCTATCTATTTATTGCCTAGCGGTTATGTTTTTCCTTCTAATCTACCTTATAGCTTGGTAACTATATTAGCAATAATTATCAGTTTGGTTCAAGGATTTGTTTCGTATTTAATATTTAAAGCATGTCTTCAAATACCTATAATACCTAATATTTTATTTGGTTCAAAATCCAAAACAACTTTATAACATCATGATTCACATACTACTATGTACAGATAATAATTACACTATGCCTTGTGGTGTAACGATGTTATCCATATCCTTAAATAATATTTCTAAAGATATCTGTTTCCATATATTTATAGAAAATGTTGATGAAATTGATAGAAAAAAACTATTGGATAGTTTGCAAAGTGAATTGCACTCGATTCAATTCTATGAAGTTGATTCTAACATTTTAAATAACTTACCCATTTCAACTAGGTTTCGTAAATCTATATATTATAGGCTTTTATTAGACAATATTTTGGATAAATCTATTGAACGAATTTTATATCTCGATTCAGATATAATAGTTAGAGATTCTATTGAAGCTCTGTGGAATGAGAATATTGATGAATATGTATTAGGTGCAGTATTGGATCAATCATGTGATGATATCCGTAATTTTAATAGGACAAAGTTGCCTTATTTAAGTGATTACTTCAATTCTGGAGTATTACTTATTAATATTAATAAGTGGCGTGCTTTTAATATCGGAAAACGATGTATTAAATATATATCTGAAAATCCAGAATCATGTCTGTATCCAGATCAAGACGCATTGAATGTAATAACTTCTAATTCTCATAAAATATTGCCATTATGTTTTAATGTACAAGCCTTTATGTTTTATAGAGAGTGTGAAATATTAGCAAGAGAAAGTTATGTTAAAGATATGGTTGCTGCTTCTAAATTTCCTATAATAATTCATTATACAAATGCATGTAAACCTTGGAATACTAAATGTGATCATCCTATGGTTGCAGAATTCCTTAAATATAAAGCTCTGACACCTTGGAAGAATATTCCATTGAAACGTACTAGAGGAAATAGAATCATAGAAACCGCTCATTGGATTCAAGAACTACTAACTAAAGTAGGATTATCTAAACCTATTGAAAAATATACTCTTTATAGAGATATGTAATTTAATCTCAGATATAGAATGAACAAATTATTTTCTATTATTGTTCCAGCATATAATGCATCATCTACTATTGCTCAATGCATAGAATCTGTGTTAGGACAGGACTCCAATGATTGGGAATTAATAATTATAGACGATGGTAGCAATGATAATACATATGATATATGCTCTTCCTATTCTAAAATAGATAAACGCGTATTATGTTTTAAGCAAGATAATAAAGGCGTTAGTGTAGCTAGAAATATAGGAATTGCATTATCGAAGGGTGATTATTTAACTTTTTTAGATGCTGATGACTGGTTAGAGCCAGACTTTATTGAGGCTTTTATGAAATCAAAGATGGCTGATATTAACATTTGCGGTTACCGTGAAGTATATCCTGATGGTAAGGTAAAATGTGAATGGATGCCTAATACTTTATATAGTGAAAATCCCCTAGATACATATACTGTCAGAAACTCCTACTTCAGGACACCATGGGCTATTGTTTTTAAGAAATCGTTTCTTGCAACTAATAATCTTCATTTTTTTGAAAATCTTTCATGGGGTGAAGATACCATGTATCTACTCTGTGCTACAGTCAAGGCCAAGGATATTAATTTTGTATCGAGTGTGCTCTATGACTATCGTTACACTGGCGTAGGATTAACAAATTCACTCAAACGTCATAATAACATGGTTCAATTTTTGGATATTTATTCTGATACAGTGAAAGACGTCGCCAATCGCTCCCCACATGCATCCTCAATGATGAATGAACTTATCTTATTCCTAGCTATTATTTTGCTAAACGAGATAGTACAATCAGATAGGCCAATGCCTGAAAAAAAAGACATCATCTCTCACATCCATCAATATCTTCGGCAGCTACCATTCATATTTATCTGCAGAACTAAAGTCGGTAGAATAAGATATGCTGCAGCTATTCTATCAAGAATCTTTTCAGTGAATATTGCTTATCAAATTTACAGAATAATAGCATGAAAATTCCATATTTCAGCATAATCATTCCTGTTTATAAGGTGGAGGACTACCTCCCCAAATGTCTAAATAGCATAGTTAGTCAAGGATTTAATGATTTCGAGCTGATTCTTGTTAATGATGGGTCGCCAGACGACTCACTTGCAATCTGTCAGGACTATGCTGCTAAGTTTTCCAACATCATGGTTATTGACCAAGATAATGGAGGTCCAAGCAGTGCTCGTAATAATGCTTTAGACCATGCATCAGGTAAGTATGTAATGTTTATCGATAGCGACGATTGGATTGAGCCGAACACCTTAGAAAAACTTTATGAGCAGAGTTCTGATAATTGTCCTCTGATATACTATGGATTCAGGCAACAATTTGGTGAAGGTGACTTCAAAACATGCATCCACGGATATCGTCATAGTACGAATATAAAGGAATATTATGATATACTCTATCATACTATGGATAACCGCATGGATGATTTCATCTATGGATTCACATGTAATAAATTGTTCAGTAGAGAAATTATTGAGCAGCATCATCTGCGTTTTGATACTAGACTTCACGTAAAAGAAGACGAAGTTTTTACCAACCAATTTTGTAGTTTTGTACGAGAAGTAAAGATAATACCTTATTCTTTCTACAATTATCGTATGTCGTTTGGTAATAGTGTTTCCTTCATTAAGCGAAAACCCAGTGAATATGAATATATGGCAGACAAATTATTGGAAACCAATTCTACATTGATAGATTCAAGAATCCAGGACTATCAACGTCAAGAGTATATCTACAATCTTGGTAAAGGTATAACAGCTGCTTTCCGTCAAGGAATCTGTGTTGAAGCAAAGCGACTTTCTGAAAAATGTGCTAAACGGATGAAGGAGATGAAACTTGATTTCGACTCCTTTAATCGTGTTCATTTCAAGGACAAAATTCGCTATCGGTTTGCTTCTGGAACTTGGATTTATATAATTAGTAAACTGTTCAATAGATTTTATATAGTATGAAAGTGGTAGCAATAATAGTCACTTATAACAGGAAAAATTTACTTCTTCATTGTATTGATGCTATATATGCACAGTGTAAAAAACCTGATGCTATATACATCATTGATAACAATTCAACTGATGGAACATATGTTCTTTTACACGAAAAAGGGATAGTCAATGGCAACAATGAATATAATGGCATATCATTGATATATGTACAGCTACCAATAAACGGTGGTGGTTCCATGGGATTTCATGAAGGATTGAAACGTGTACATAATGAGGGCGTTTATGATTACTATTGGGTGATGGATGATGATGGGGAACCACATCCAAATTGTTTAAAAGAGCTATTGGATCATCTCACAATGGGTGAATATCTTTCACCATTGGTTGTCGATATTGAAAATAAGACATCAATGGCATTTGGTGATGGAGAGCCAATAGAAACTTTCGTTTCTAAAAGGAGTGTTGATGGAGAGGTTATTGTTGGTATAGCAAATCCATTTAATGGTATCTTGTATAGTAAAAGATTTCTTGAAGAAGTCGGATATCCTGAAAGAGACATGTTTATTTGGGGAGATGAAGTAAATTACGATCTTCGTGCGCGCCAAAAAGGATTTGCTCCTACAGTTATTTGCAAAGCTATGCATTTTCACCCAAAAAATAGAGCTTCACATAGTAAGCCCTTTTTCTTTGGAATGAAAAAAGTGATATTTGTAGATAACAAATGGAAAATGTATTGCCGCTGTTGTAATGCCATTCATAATTATAAACTTGCAGGTAATTACATACAAATTATCAAAGAGTTTTGTTTATATAATTGGTTGTTCCTTTTTACAAACTTTCGCCTTGATTGGGTAGTTCTCTATAATAAAGCATTTTTTAATGGTATGAGGAGTAGATTTGGAGGACACAAAAAATACATGAGATAAAATGAATTGTACTATATATAAACTTATTCGTGGTTTGCGTAAGGCTATATTGGCAGTTCAAGGAAAACAATTTAGCCATGAACTTGCTAGCATAGAGAATGCAGATGAGGCCAATCTAATAATTAAAAAGGCATTGGAATCAGACAATCCATGTATGATAGCAAGATATGGAGCGACTGAGCTTCTATGTGTTACTAACTATTTGGGTATTAAAAACAAAAGTAACTTCTTAAAATTTATAACAGGTAAGTTGCCTGAATGGTGGTGGACTGACATTGTTATAAAAAACATGTGTCAATGGAGTGGTTTTTTCCCTGCCACGCCAGAAAATCTTACACGTTTCAGCGAAATGATGCTTGAAGACACCAAACAGTTGGATGTTCTTGGCTGTTGGGATCAACATGAATCTTTATTCGAAGATATTTTGCAAGGTGTTGATCGTGTACACCTTCGTCTCCTTGAGCCATTTTGGTCTGATCATCCGTGGACTCTCTCCCTTGCGGGGAAGAAAGTTCTTGTTGTTCATCCTTTTGCAGAATTAATCGAAGAGCAATATAAACATCGAAATGATATTTTCCCTAATGGTATGCTTCCAGAGTTTCATCTCGAAACCGTAAAAGCTGTTCAGTCCTTAGGTGGAGATGACTCTTATAAAGATTGGTTTGAAGCGCTTAAATGGATGGAAGGTCAGATTGATGAGCACGATTATGACATATGTATCATTGGCTGTGGCGCATATGGTTTTCCACTTGCAGCCCATGTCAAACGTCAAGGCAAAAAGGCTTTTCATATAGGTGGAGCTTTACAGCTGCTATTTGGCATAAGGGGTGCTCGTTGGGAAGATCCAAACTATGGCGTAAAGGAATGGGGTATACCCTATGGCAGTTATTCAAATCTTATGAATGATTCATGGGTGCGTCCTGGCGATCTGTTTAAGTCTAAAAATGCAGATAAGGTTGAAGGTGCTTGTTATTGGTAAAAAGCTTTTGTAATGAAGAATATAATTAAGAAATTACTCACATCCATCATTCTACTATTTGTAGGAAACATAAAAACAGAAAAATCTATTTTTCTGTTATGTAAAAGTAGAATTGCAACTACAAATACTTTAAAACTTATAAAAGCTTACGTGTCACGCTTGAATATTCATATCGAGGGACATGACAACAAGGCTTCTATCAGTGGCCTTTGGCGAAGAGGAGAACTTGTAATCATAGGTAATAATAATAATCTGACAATAGAAGAAGGATGTTATCTAACTAACACAAGAATAACCATTCGTGGAAACAATTGCTCTATTGCTATTGGCAAAGATGTAACATCGGGAAGTCTATATATGGCATGTATGGGGCAAGGTAATTATATTACTATTGGCGATGATTGTATGTTGTCAGAGAATGTAAATATTTGGTCAACAGATTCTCATGGCATTTATGACATGAAGGATAATTTGCTTAACCCTTCAAAACCAGTAAAAATCGGATCACATGTATGGCTTGGTAAAGGCAGTTCCGTACTAAAAGGGGCTACTATTGGAGATGGTGCAATAGTAGGCATGGATACGATAGTAAATAAAGATATAATAGCTAATACTTTGGTCGTAGGAACCCCAATGAGAACTGTTAAAGAAAATATCCTTTGGAAAAGAGGTTTTATAGATAAATAGGTCGTATATGAATAAATACCTAAAGAGTATACCATTCTTGTTGCCGATTGTAGCTTTTATTGGTGAGCGTCAGACTTGTACGATACAGTATATTAGTCTAACAGCATCATTAGCTATCACTCTTTATTTTTATTATCTTATATATAAAAATAGAAAGGAAGCTAATATAATTCCAGACTACAAAAAGATAATGAACTTATATTTACTATACGTAATATTTACATTTATAAGAGGCTTTTGGGTTATTGAATTTTGGACAGATGATACACGATCACTGGTGAATGGCACATTATTGATGCTAATGCCTATTATTATTTGGTATTTCTCCAATCCAGACAAGTTCTCACAATTATTATCATTCTGGTCGAAAAAATGGATAGTTCCGTCTATTATTATTCTGTTGTTATTCTTTGTTAAAGAAGGTTATGCTCATTTACTCGCTCCTGCATACTTCCTTATATTATTCTATAAAGAGTTGCCAAAGAAATACAGACGGTATGTTTGGATTATACTAGCAATGGTTATATATGGTGGATTATCCGCAAGAAGCAATGTTTTGCGATTCGCTATAGTAGTATTATTATCTTATCTATTTATTGTCAAGCAGATTTTTAGGAACTTGAAAAGATTTTCTTGGTCTTTTTTTGCGATATTGCCAATTGTTTTGTTGCTATTAGGAACTTTAGGTATTTATAATCCATTTAAAGCATTGTCTAATAATGCGAATTTAAATATAAATTTTGCAGAGGCTCAAGATAAAACAGGAACTGTTATTCAAAAAGCAAACGAAGACACAAGAACCTTTATATACGAAGGTGTGTTAGCAACATCCCTAAAAAACGATTCATGGCTAATCGGCCGTACTTTCGTACGAGGCTATGAGGTTGATCAATTGTTTGGAGTTGAAGCTTATCAAATAATATTTGAGAGAACAGGAAGAATGGAGAGAACTTCATGCGAAGTGGGAATATTAAATCCCTTCACATGGATGGGTTTAATAGGTTTATTATTGTACTCTTTGATGATATTAGCGCCATCTTGGTATGGTGTGTTCAGAGGTCGTAATAAATATGTTCAATGCATTGGTATTATTTTAGCATTTCGATTTATGTTTTCATTTATCGAAGAAATGCAGACATTCGGATGGAATACTATCACATTATGGCTTATGGTAGCAATGTGTATTAGCCCGAAGTTTTTAAAAATGAATAATAATGAGATGAAAATCTGGATTTATTCAACGTTTAAATAATTAAATATGTCTAATAATACTTCACCATATATTTCAAGAGAAGACTCTGTTGCCATTAAGGCAACAGCTCTTTTATTAGTAATTTGGGGGCACAACCATTATTTGACACCCCTTAATACACCGTTTCTTTGGTGGTTATATCAATTCCATGTTGTTGTTTTCTTTATTCTTCCCATTTTTTATGATTCTCAAAAAAAACAATTTAAAACATACCTTAAAGATTTATCAGCTAGGTGTCTTGTCCCCTATACCTTTTTTTATGTAACTTGTTTGCTTGTTTCTTTAATTACGCACAAAATTCATTATTCAGGTTTTATAGAGTTGATGAAAGGATATTTTCATATTGGCGGTGTGACTGCAGATAATGCTGTCGGATTTCAGTTTGTATGGTTTTTAATGGCCTTTTATGTATTTTCAATAATACGATATATCGGTAGTGAAAATAAGTATGTTAATATAGTATTTCTCTTAGTTGGCAGCATAATATCACTAATAGGAGCTGATAATCGTGCCATACTAAATCTTAATTTCCCTCTGTATCTTTCACAAGCATTATATTTTTACACTCTCGGATGTTTCGCTTTTTGGCTAAATAAGCACATTAAATATTGTAGTTGTATTTGTCTTGTTATATTTGGTATTTCGTCATATTTGTTTTTCATCGGAGGCGTGCATTACACAGATGTTTTTGTTACATTAACAGGATTTTTCTTCGTTTGGCAAAGTTCTAAGTTGTTTAAAAGATTTAAGTGGTTTCAAGCCATAGGGAGATTATCACTTGAAATTTATCTAATTCATATTTATGTTTATTGTATTCTGGATATTATAATGCCACATAATTGGTATTGTCAATTAGTTGTATATGCATTAACAGTTGTGGTGTCTTACTTTTTGGCTAAATTAATTCATAAGTATGATGTTGTAAGGAGGCTTCTTTTCCCAAATAGAATTGAAGACCTAAAAATATTAAAATACAAATGATGTAATTAAAATACACATCTCATACATGAACAGTAATAAAGAAATGATTGCTTTATAAGGTTACTATAGACAGATTTTTTATTCGCAACATTAATATTAAAAATTCAATGAAAGTTTTATTGTATGATCAGACAAATGCTTATCTAACCCCAGGGGGGAAGACTATACATGCACTTAAATTGCAGCAGGAAATAGCGAAACTCGGTGTTGATATACAATTTGCACGTTGGTGGGATAAAAGTCAGGAGGATGCAGACATAATGCATTTTTTGGGATACAACCCAGAAATAGTACGACAAGTGAAGAGGAAAGGCATGAAGACATTTTACAGCATGATATTTGACTATGAGAGCAACAAGTCAGAGTTGGAGAAACGTAAACAGATGTTTAAGAATCGTTTGTTCGAAATCTTACCAAGTTTATCAAAGTCTGGAACCTATTGGCATCAATTACCGTTAATGGATAAGATCCAGTTCATGCACCAATACGATAGAGACAATGCAATGCGTTATTTTCCTAAGCATATAGACCCTGCGAAGGTAGTGCTCATCCCCCATGCATATGATCCTGCAGAAATGGATATCTCTGGCAATCTTGACATAAATGATATGAACTTTCCAGAGAAATATTTGATTTCTGTAGCTAATATCTCAACTCGCAAACAGACAGTCAAACTGGCTCAATATGCCAAAAAGGCGCAAGTTCCAGTAGTGTTCATGGGCAGCCGTGACATTAATGATCCATACTTTAAGGCTTTCGAGAAAGAAGTCGACAACAAATATGTGTTCTATCCTGGGTATGTTAGCAAGGAATGGCGTGATTGTATAGAGGCAAATGCTGCTGGTTATGTATTGTTATCATTGGGAGAAAGCGGTTGCATAGCAGTGTATGAAGCTGCAGCCTATAGAATGCCATTATTACTTAGTAATCTTCCATGGGCATGGGGCTATGAAGAACCAGTTGATATTCATTTTTGCGACCAACAAGATGAACAAAAGGCCGTACTACAATTAAAGAATTTCTATTCCATCAGTTGTAAGATGGACCATACACCTTTTAAGGTGCATACATGGGCAGAAATTGCCAAGATTTATGTTCAACAATATGAAAACCTAGTAAAGTGATATCGAATATATTCATAAAAGTATTAAAATTGTTTGCGTGTATTCAACTTTTATCTTCATGTCAAAATTACGATGAAGCTGATAGCACCATTTATTTCGTTGGAGACTCTGAGATTGCTAATTGGGATCTAGAAGCATCATTTCCAAACAGAATAACACGAAATTTAGGACATAATGAGATTAAAGGAACTCAGTTTCATGAGTATTGAAGACGAGAATGGGATAGTTGTGATAGAGATTGGTATAAATGATATCAATACAATTCCTATAGACAATGATTATCTCGAAAATTACGAGTCAATTGTAACTTGCCTTGGTGGTTGGAGGACATTGCTATTAGAAGTGATGCCAACGAGTGATGTGAACACAAATGAGATTATCAGATCTTCAATAGTAATATAGCAGTTAAAATGGAAAAGCACCCTAATGTAAAGGTTATAAAATGCAATGAAGATCTTACGGGAGAGGATGGGTTGATAAGGTCAGATTATACTCGCGGTGGTTTGCATTTGAATGATTATGGATATGTAGTGCTAACAAATAGACTGAAGGATCAACTATGAAACGGATAATAAGCCTAATCGTTTGTGGTGTACTAGGATTGACGGCACTAGCTCAATCTATAGAGGTCGGGGTTCGTGGCAATTAATATATTCACGCCAATTATATGCATTCACTTGGTTCGAAAGACTAGCGTAGCATTTTGGTTGGATATGAACAAAGTATATTAAACGTAAAAATGCAGGAGCAATCTGGACGTCTATTTGGCGGATTTATCTTCCAAAAAAGAGAATGGGCTATAATTAGTACGTCGGTACAGAATATGCTAGGAATTGGCATATGTATGGTATTCTTGCGAAAGGAACACACATGGAATCGCTTAGGTTGGGATGTTTCATTAAATCCTAATTACGATTCTGCGCTTGACTTTCAAATTAATTATAATATAGGTGCTTCTATTGCTATCTGGATGTGTGGTGGTACCTTTTTATCCATACGTAAAGGTGAAAAACGTGAAAGTTTGATGAAACAGCGGTTGGAGCTGTGCGCATCTTTTGGCAACATTCCAGAGTATCGCGATAATGTTAAGAATATGCGTGTGGGTATTAGGTTTTTGTGCGGAAACCTATGGGTAAAACCAGAGATAAGCGTTCCAGGAATTTCTGATCTAGTTGCTAAAAGAGTTAGAGTATTATGTTCAATGGGGGTGGTGTTTGAACTTTAGTAAATATGAAAAGACTATACAGAATTGAATTTTTAAGAGGTTTTTTAATTTTCACTATTGTTATGGCTCATTTAATTATTGGAAATGGTTTGCCTAAAATTATAGATGCGGCAGCATCTTTTGGTGGCGCAGGAGTACATGTGTTTCTATTGGTAAGTGGATTTGGTTTGTATTAATCATATCAGAAGAATGCATTGAGCTATAGGGATTTCCTAAGGAAGAGATTCTGTAAGGTTTATATGCCTTATGTGAACCATAATATTTATGCATTGTGGGAATCTGTTACAAACGGTATTATGCCATGGAAGGAGTTGTCTGCATATGTTTTCCTCTATAAGATGTTCGACAAGGAACTAGATATTAGCCTTAAATTATCCATTCTGGTTTATAAGTACTATTCTGCAATATTACATAGCTTGGCTTTTTATAGTTGGGTCGTTACGTAAGTTGAACATGCATTGTATATAAAATACTTCCAGATTGAAAATATCAAGTGGGTTGTGGCTGATAGCTGCTACTGTGATTGGCGAGTTTATGTATATAGTGGCGGACGAGTATATGTCGGAAAAGGGGCTACTCTGAAAGTTGAAGAAGCCTATATGCATTACAATTGTACAATAGAGTGTTTTCAATCCATAACTATAGGAAGGCGATCAAGATAGCACAGGAAGTTATTATACGCGATTCAGATAACCATGAAATTATAAGAACTGGTTATAAAAAAACAGCCCCTATTGTGATTCACGATAACGTTTGGATAGGAACAAGAGCAACAATTCTTAAAGGTGTAACTATTGGTGAGGGTGCAATTGTTGCTGCAGGAGCCGTAGTAACTAAGAACGTACCTCCTCATACTCTAGTTGGTGGAGTTCCTGCTAAAATCATAAAAGAGAAAATTTCTTACCATTAACAACTTATCTTTATTATATGAGTTCAATACATGTTGCAGTTCTATTAACAGTTTATAATAGAAAAAAGCAAACATTGAGATGCTTGTCAGATTTATACAAGCAAACTTTACCAGATAATACAAATTTTGAGGTATTTCTTACAGATGATGGATGTACGGATGGCACTGCAGAAGCTATTCATAAGGAGTTCCCTAATGTTCATATTATCCAAGGAAATGGTACTTTATTTTGGAATCGAGGTATGTGGACGGCATGGAATGCTGCATCTAAAGCTAGAGAATTCGAATATTACCTTTGGCTTAATGATGATACGTTTACTTATCCTACCATGATAAAAGAGCTATTAAACGTGTCCAAAGATAAAGATGACAAAGCAATAATTGTTGGTCCAACAATTGATACACACGGTAAAGGCGTTCATACTTACGGAGGAAGAAAAGGGATGGTTTTGGTTCCACTCAATGAAGGTGTACAAGAGTGCGATACATTTAATGGTAATATTGCTCTCATCCCTTCGTCTGTCTATAAAATTTTAGGAACTAATGATCCTTATTTTCATCATAGTATGGGAGATTTAGACTATGGAATGAGGTCAAGAAAAGAAGGTCTCAAAATTTATCAGTTAGGATCTGCTGTAGGTGAATGCGATAGACATGAAAGGATTATGAAATGGTGTGATTCAGAGGTAAGCTTACCTGTTCGATGGAGAGCATTGCATAAAGCTACTGGTTATCCACCAAAGGAGGTTTTTCACTTTTATCAGAGGCATTACGGCATTTGTAAAGCTGTTTTCCATGTTATTACTACTTATACCAGATGCTTTTTCCCTTCACTCTGGGTAAAAATGAACAGAGCTAATTGGATATAAAGATGAAATATACTATAATAATTCCACACCATAACTCCTCAAAACTTCTCAAAAGAGTACTTCTTACAATACCAGAGAGTCTTAAAGCACAAATAATAGTGGTGGATGACAATAGTCGAGAAGAAGAGTATAGTCATGTAGAGAGACTTAAATCCGTTGTTTCCTTTGATTTTTATAAGAACGAAGGTTGTACAGCTGGTGGTGCACGAAATACAGGACTGAAATATGCTATAGGGGAATGGCTGATTTTTGCTGATTCTGATGACTATTTTACTTCTGAGATGGCAAATTTAGTTGAAACGCATGTATTGAGCAAAGCAGATGTTATTTTTTTTAATGTTAGAAGCGTAGTTAGTGAGACAGGAGATAGGGCGCATAGAGATTCTCATATTAAAAATTTGATTGCTAAGTATAAGTATTCAGGGGATGATAACTTTGTGAGATGCTCTTATTTGGTACCTTGGGGGAAGATGTACAGAAGAAAATTTATTGAAGAGAATAATATTCGTTTTGAAGAACGTACTGCTGGTAATGATATGTGGTTTGCATTGAGATCTGGTGTAGAAGCTTCTTCAGTTGAAATAGATTCGAGAGAACTTTATGTGTGTACGGTATCATCAGGAACTATTACCACAACATTGAGCATAGATCGACATGAGGCTAAATTTCAAGCTACGCTAAAAACGAATAATTATTTACGAAAACATGGATTAGGGAAGTATCAAGTATCAGTATTATATTTCGTTGCAAAAGCAAAGCAGTTCGGATGGGGATATCTTGGACATGTACTTATGGAATGTGTTAGAAATAAAAGTAACTTTTTAATAGGTGCGAAAAAGATATTACAATATAAAAAGGTCCTTCAAGATCGACAAAATCCAATATTTACAAGAAAGGATAATCAATGAATTTTTCAACAAAAAAAATTTGGAGTAGAGCCACAAATAGACTCTACACAATCATATATACAAAACTTAAAGAAAAATCCTTTGGACAAGGCGAAAACAGAGTTAAGTATATGTTATTTCCACGCAAAAAAAATAGTAATGGAGCGAACGTGTTGGCTGTTTGCTTCCCTGCATTTGCTGGTGTGGGAGCCAAGTATAATTATGTGAGAACATTGTCAGACGTTAATATTCACAAATTATATCTTCTTGATGATATAGGTGGCAAAAAAGATCTAGGTAACTATCTAATTAAAGAGGGGGTAGAAGAAAATGTAAGGGCGCTAATTCAACAAGGTATAAATGAGTATCATCCAGAGAAACTTATTTTTTTTGGTTCAAGTAAGGGAGGCTATGCATCCATAAACTTTGCGCTTGATTTTGAGAATGTGGAGGTGTGTATTGCTGCTCCCCAATATTTCTTGGCTGATTATTTAACTTGTGAAAAGAAGTTTGATAACCTGTGTGCAATTCTTGAAGGTGATGAATCTGATGAAGCTAAGGAAAAACTAAATAACAGATTACGCCGTAAAATTGCTGGGTCTTCTTTAATTCCTAAAAATCTCTATATCCACTATTCAAAGAATGAGCACACCTATAAAGAACATATTGAGGATATGCTTGCTGATTTGAAAAATGCTGGTGTGAATGTGCATGAGGATGTAGGTGTATATACTAATCACATGGACTTAGTTTATTATTTCCCTTCATATCTAAAATCTGTTGTTTCACATATTGTAAACTCTTAACCGATGATAAAATACGATTATCTAATAGTAGGTTCCGGCCTTTACGGAGCCACATTTGCCTATCGAGCAAAACGGATAGGCAAAAAATGCCTAGTTATTGACAAGAGACCACAGTTAGGTGGTAACATTTACTGCGAACAAACAGAAGGCATCAATGTGCACAAATATGGTGCGCACATCTTTCATACCTCAAACAAGAAAGTATGGGATTTCGTGAACTCTATAGTGGAGTTCAACCGCTACACAAACTGCCCTGTGGCAAATTACAAGGGTGAACTATACAATCTGCCGTTCAATATGAATACTTTTAATCGCATGTGGCCAGAAGTGCTTACACCAGCCGAGGCTCAGGCTAAAATTGATGAGCAGAGAGCAGAGGCTTTGGTTGCTTTGGGTGGGCGCATACCTCAGAACTTGGAGGAGCAGGCTCTTTGCCTCGTAGGTAAAGACATCTTCTACAAGCTTATCAAGGAGTATACAGAAAAGCAGTGGGGGCGAGATTGCAAGGAACTGCCAGCGTTTATTATCAAACGACTACCGGTTCGCATGATCTTCGATAATAATTATTTTAACGATAAATTTCAGGGTATTCCTGTGGGCGGTTATAATAAGTTGATTGAAGGTTTGCTCGAAGGTGTTGAATGCAAGACTGGAGTAGATTTTTTCAATTCAAAGTATAAGGATTGGGAAAAGTATGCCGAAAAACTAGTTTATACGGGTGCTGTGGACGAATATTTTGGTTATAAGTTGGGTAAACTAGATTGGCGTACTGTTTATTTCAAAACACGCGTTGAAAATTGTGCCAACTACCAAGGTAATGCTGTGATGAACTATACCAGTCATAATGAACCTTATACTCGCGTGATTGAACACAAGCACTTCGAGATGTTTGGTCAGGAGGTGTATGATTGCTCAAAGACTGTTGTTAGTGAAGAGTATTCTACGGAGTATAAGGATGGAATGGAACCATACTACCCTGTGAACGATGACCGTAACAATATCCTTGCAGAACTATATCGCAAAATGGCTGAAAAAGAAGTGAACGTAATCTTCGGTGGTCGTCTCGGGCAGTATAAGTATTTTGATATGGCGCCTGTGATTGAACAGGTGCTGAAGTTAGATATTCGTTAGACTTTATATAAATAATAACATTCCGATGAAAAAAACAAAAGTGTGCATGGTGGCCTCATGTGGCGGTCATATCATGGAACTGATGCAACTGCTTCCAGTTGTAGAGGGTAAGGACTATTATTTTGTGACGGAAAAGAATGTTGCTTCGAAGGGATTGATGGCTAAGCATAAGCACTACTACCTAAAGCAACAGCAACGTAGGGGCGAAGCATTTATCTTTATTTTTGCGTGGAATATCCTATTATCTACACTTTACTTCCTGTGGGAACGTCCTACTACCGTGATTACAACGGGGGCAGGCGCTTCATACCCTACATGCAAAATAGCGAAGATGTTCGCACGGAAAGTTATTTATGTGGAGTCATTTGCCAAGTTGACTAGCCAGTCTGTGACAGGCAAGATGGTGTATCCGTTTGCAGACGTGTTTTTCGTGCAGTGGCCTGAGATGCAGAAGGTATACCCTAATGCAAAATATGCAGGAACAGTATATTAAAGAGCAGAGTCCGCTGTAGTCCTTTGACTCATTGAAATTAATGATTGAATATGAAAGTAAAATTGTTCGTGCCTTTGGGCACGCAAAAGTTTCCGTTTGGTCGACTTATTAAGGCCTTGAATCAACTTGTGGACGAAGGTAAGTATTCGAAGGACGAGATTGTGATGCAATCAACTGTGTATCCCATGAAGCCAAAGTTTCTGCATATGGAGATGATTCCAGCCGATGAGTTCAATTGCCTATTGAAGGAGGCTGAGGTAGTGATTACTCATTCTGGAGTGAACAGCATCATCACCTGCATGCAACTGAAAAAGCCTTTGGTGGTGGTACCAAGACGTTGTAAGTATGGCGAGCATGTGGACGACCACCAGATGGAGATTGCTAACTTGATGAAGGAGAAATACGATGTGATTATGCTAGAGGATATGAATGCTTTAGAGGCAAGTATTGAACTGGCAAAAACACATAAGTACAAACCATGGTTGAGCCATAGAACCGCATTGATTGAGGCTGTAAAGGAGATGATTGTTTAATAGGGTGTCCAGTTCTACGTTCCTAAAAACGTAGTATTAAACGTTTTTGTTGATATAAAGCTTTGATATTTAATGCTTTATTGGGAGAAGCGGTCCTTTGGAACTTTACATATCTTGTTGATTTTTTAGTAACTTAGCCAGGAGATTAAATAACTAAAAACAATGAAAAAGTTAGATTCAAAACCCAATAAAGAGAGCTTAGAAGAGGAGGTTAAACGTCTTCGTAAAGAGAATGCCAAACTTAAATCTCAAAAAGAGGCCAGTAAGGCAAAACTCAAAGAGGCGAAGAAGGAACTTAAAAAAACGTAGCGACAGTGACCGTGACCGAAGAACAGAAGAAATTGTTATCGACCCTATTCCCGGACATAGATATTCTGTAAGCACTCAAAAAAAGGCTATAGAATAAAAGTTCTATCTTCGCTGCGACCCCAATAAAAAAACATGTATAGCAGTGAAGATTTAGGTAAGCCCTCAAATTAGGGCTCAAAAATGGTATTTATATCTTTGCTGGAGATCAACATCCAACAATTATGTATAGTAGTGAAGATCTTGAAAGATCTTATTTTCAGTATCAAACAGAGGCGGTCCCTCATGGTATTTCTCTTTAGTTATTCTGTTCAAAGAATAACGTTCCTTACAACATTTTTCATAAATGGTACAAGGATACCCGCAGAAAAATAGTGGAAGTTCAGGTGGATGGTGTTCCTTCGTGTTCCCCACCGGAATTCGTGCCTTCTTTTCCTGCAGTGGAGCCCCCGGTAAGGTACAGTCCTTCCGACCTCGGGAATCCGGGTAAAGCACCGCGTGTGCTTCCTGTGCGTATATCTGTGGAACTAACCTTGAACAATGGCTTGCATATTCTCCAAAAAGATCTGGATTATCTTGGTCTCTACCGTCTAATCCCAAAATTGGAGGGTATATGTTGAGTGTGACCGGCATAAACCGCTTCTATTACCTACGGGGCTTTACTGACATGCGTTGTAAGCATTCCCATGTGCTGTCCGTCATTCGTGAACAGTTGCACCGTGAACCTTCCGTCGGTGACATTTATCTCGTCATGTCGAAAGACCGTCGTATCGTTCGCCTGTTCGCTTATGATAACCGTTCCTATAGTCTTTTCGAGAAAAAGTTTGTTGCTGGTTATCAGTTTATGCGAATAATTAAAGATGACGAAGGTAGGGAGGTCGCCTACCGGATAGTTTGGAAGGACGTTATCCTCCTGTTGGAGAGTCTTGTAATTAAATCGTTAAAAATAAGATAATTATGTTCTGTATTGTTTCGGTTCGAAGAGACAGTCCATAAAAAAGGATGATTCCGGTCCGGATGATGATCCGGTTGACCGTGAAAAGGAGAAGGATGGTTTTGATGGCACAGAGGAATCATTGGATACCCGTTTCGTATCAGAGTCGACTCTTGAGGAATCCCGTCCCTCCTCTCCGAATTCGAGGGATCTCTCCAACCGTCCTGAAACCTATCGTATCATGGGCGTGAACGGTCCCCTGTCAGGCACTTGTCTGATCTCTCCAAGGTTCCCGGTCGTATCTTTGATCGCAAGATGGTAAAGACTTTCCGTCTGGATAGCTGTCTTGTGGAGGAATAGTTCGAGATGGTGCAGTGCGTTGAGAAGGGTCGCAAGCCGGGTTGGGGGTATTTCCCCAAGGAAGGAGCAAGTCTTTGGATATATCTGTACACGAAGTATATGGCGATGAGTTCTTCAAAGAGACAACAAAGTATAATCCACACTCACCCTACTCGGCTTCGAAAGCGGGTAGTGATCACTTTGTACGTGCTTTTCATGATACTTACGCTATGCCGACTATTGTGACAAACTGTTCGAATAACTATGGATCTTATCAGTTTCCCGAAAAGCTGATTCCGCTGTTTATTAACAATATTCGCCACCGCAAACCGCTACCAGTATATGGCAAGGGAGAGAATGTGCGCGACTGGCTCTACGTGGTAGATCATGCAAGGGCTATAGACGTGATTTTTCATAATGGTAAGGTGGCGGATACATATAACATCGGTGGCTTTAATGAGTGGAAGAACATAGACATTATCCATGTGATTATTAAGACTGTGGACCGATTACTGGGTAATCCTGAAGGACATAGCGAGGAACTGATTACTTATGTAATGGACCGCATGGGACACGACTTACGTTATGCCATTGACTCTACGAAACTGAAGAATGAATTGGGTTGGGAGCCTAGTCTGCAGTTTGAAGAGGGTATTGAGAAAACGGTGCAGTGGTATCTGGATAATCAAGAGTGGATGGATAATATCACCAGTGGTGTCTATGAGAGCTACTACGAGGATATGTATAAGAATAGATAAGTATCTGTATGGAGGTTATTAAGACAAATATTGAAGGGGTGGTGATCATTGAACCGCGTCTTTTTATGGATGATAGGGGGTATTTTTTCGAATCGTTCTCACAAAGGGAGTTTGACGAAAAGGTACATCCCGTTAAGTTTGTACAAGATAATGAAAGTATGTCCTCGTATGGAGTGATGAGGGGACTGCATTTTCAAACTATGCCTTACTGCCAAAGTAAGTTAGTACGTTGCGTAGAGGGGGCAGTGCTGGATGTGGCTGTTGATATCCGCAAAGGTTCGCCTACCTATGGTCAGCATGTAGCGGTAGAATTGACAGAGGAGAATCATCGTCAGTTCTTTATTCCTCGTGGTTTTGCTCATGGTTTTGTTGTATTGAGTGAAACGGCAGTCTTTCAATATAAATGTGATAACTTTTATGCTCCACAACATGATGGAGGTATCAGTATATTAGATGAATCACTTGGCATTTGTTGGAGAATGCCTACAGGTAAGGCTATCTTAAGTGAGAAGGACACTAAGCATCCACTATTGAAAGATTTTGAATCTCCATTTCTGTATGGAGAGGATTTATATAAATAGCATATAATAATAACGAAATATGTAGGTCCCTAACTTCATGCTACACACATGAATCCCCTACATTCTGCAGGTTGGGAAAAATACAGCGGTATATTCCTGATCTGTCCCCTCGTATTGGCAAAATGCTGATATGTATTCTAAATATATCAACTGTCTGTGAAGATCGTTGATATATTGTTTTTTTAATAGCATGCTTATTGATTAAAGATAATATTCAGATTTCTAGTTTTGTATAATAGAAAGAATTAGAATATTTTTTATTGATTATCTATTGTGTTTTTGAAAGAAAATGCATTTCTTTGTAATATAGATAAAAGCAATTTATTATGTTGACTACTGTAGAATGTTTATCTTTGCTTCGTGAGTATATGCGCAAGAATGCTGCTAAATATGGTATTTCTCGCATGGGGATATTTGGCTCCGTTGCTCGTGGTGAACAACATGAGGGTAGTGATGTCGATATTTGTGTTGAAATTGATAGACCTTCTATCTTTACTTTAGTTCATATTAAAGAAGAATTGGAAAAACTATTGAAATGCCCTGTTGATCTGGTTCGGTTGCGAAATAATATGGATGAATTATTGAGAGGGTGTATCGATAAAGATGGAATTTATGTGTAAAAGTCAGATAATAGAATCATTGCTAAAGAAAATTTCCCAAACGGTGGAAAGGATATTAGCGAACTCGGAAACTATTACTTCCCCTTCTTTTTATTTATTGACTCCATCCGGAATGGAAAGACTAGAGAGTACTTGTATGTTATTAATAGCCATCGGTGAAGGAGTGAAAGGTGTTGATAAATTAACAGATAAAAAGTTATTATCTTTCTATCCAGAGATGGATTGGAAAGGTGTAATGGGAATGAGGGATATAATCGCACATCATTATTTTGATTTAGATGCTGAAATTGTTTATGACGTGATAAAACATGATTTGCCGAAGTTAAAAGATGTGTTACAACAAATCATAGACGATTTGAAAATATCCAATCAAGCGATTGACTAAATGGTTTTTATCTCAAATTTCTAAAATACGCCCGTACCTTCCGCATAATCTTGATTCCCATCACTACGCCATCAAATACAGCCATACCGGTA